>ERZ1026852.36-NODE-36-length-97749-cov-13.098133_pt1 | contig 97749 bp, 75 predicted proteins | sample MGYA00380156_ERZ1026852 | MGnify/ENA primary metagenome ERZ1026852 (study PRJEB33269, sample SAMEA4719792) | human gut metagenome | biome: human-associated habitat; feature: organic feature; material: feces | place: Cameroon | collected 2013-10 ...
CACGTGATTTGTAATCTCGGGGTCGTTGGTTCGAATCCGACAAGAGGCTCAAAATAATTAAGGCACTTTACGATGAATTTCGTTAAGTGTCTTTTTTTGTTTTTTATAACATCATAATAACAGCCCCATTTTTTATGATCCACCCGAAAATGTTACTCTGTTTTTGGTATATAATATTATCGTGTTTTATCACTCTGTTTTTGTGACATTTCTAATTCTTGAGTCTGTATTTATTGTGTATATGGCTTTAATGGCCAATCTTAACTTAAAATAACAAAATAAGGCTCTAAAATGTTTGTGCAATGAATTAAAATGCTTACCTTTACACGTCAAAATCTGCCTTCAAGCGCTCTGAAGCGAAATAAATGCCCTCTACGGCAATATTCTCTCAAAAAGCTTGAGTTGGAACGACAATATAGGTATTAGTAATATTGTATATATTGACACATAGATTATATTATATATAAATGGACGAAAATCAGACATTTGACTTAGACCGCATCATGAAGGTCAACATTGAGGATGAGATGAAAACCTCTTACATCGACTATAGTATGTCGGTGATTGTTGCTCGTGCTCTTCCTGATGTGCGTGATGGCTTTAAGCCAGTACACCGTCGTATACTTTATGGTATGCTAGGCATTGGAAACACCAGCAATAATCCTTACAAGAAATGTGCACGTGTTGTAGGTGAGGTATTAGGTAAATATCACCCCCACGGCGATAGTTCTGTATATGGTGCATTAGTGCGTATGGGGCAGAGTTGGAATATGCGCTATATGCTTGTTGATGGCCATGGTAACTTTGGTTCTGTTGATGGCGATTCGCCTGCAGCTATGCGTTACACCGAGTGTCGTCTCTCAAAGATGGGCGAGCACATCATGGACGACTTGGAGAAGGATACAGTCGACATGGTTCCCAACTTTGACGATACGCTCATTGAGCCATCTGTAATGCCTACCAAAATTCCGAACCTTCTTGTTAATGGTGGTAACGGTATTGCTGTAGGTATGGCAACCAATATTCCTACACACAACCTTGCTGAGGTTATTGATGGATGTTGTGCCTATATCGATAATAACGATATCGATACAGAAGGATTGATGCAGCACATTAAGGCTCCTGATTTCCCAACAGGTGCTTATATCTACGGCCTTCAAGGAGTGAAAGATGCCTATGAAACAGGTCGTGGACGCATTGTTATTCGAGCCAAATCAGAGATAGAGAGTGGTGATACTCACGACAAGATAGTTGTTACTGAAATACCTTACGGCGTAAATAAAGCTCAATTGGTAGAGAATATAGCCGACCTTGTAAAGGAAGGTAAGCTTGAAGGTATTTCTAATGTGAATGACGAGTCGGGTCGTCAAGGTATGCGTATTGTTGTTGATGTAAAACGTGATGCTAATGCAAACGTTATATTGAACAAACTATACAAAATGACGGCCATGCAGAGCAGTTTCTCTGTCAATTGCATTGCGTTGGTAAAAGGCCGTCCACGTTTACTTTCTCTTAAAGATTGTGTGCGCCATTTTGTTGAACATCGTCACGATGTTACTATCCGCCGCACAAAGTTTGAATTGAAAAAGGCGCAAGATCGTGCTCACATAATTGAAGGCTTAATAATTGCTTGCGACAATATTGACGAGGTGGTTCACATCATTCGAGCCAGCAAAACACCTGTTGATGCTCAACGCAACTTGGAGCAACGCTTCTCGTTAGACGAAATACAGTCGAAAGCTATTGTTGATATGCGTTTAGCACAGCTTACAGGTTTGCGTATGGATCAGTTGCGTAACGAGTATGCCGAGCTTGAGAAACAGATTGCTCACTTGCAAGCCATCCTGAATGATCCCGAATTGTGCAAACAGGTGATGAAGGACGACTTGTTAGAGGTAAAAGAGAAGTATGGAGACGTGCGTCGTACAGAGATTAAACCTTACGAGCATGAATTTAATGCAGAAGACTTTTATCCTAACGACCCCGTGGTTATTACTGTTAGCCATTTGGGTTACATTAAGCGTACCCCGCTGAGCGAGTTCCGTGAGCAGGCACGTGGTGGAGTAGGGGCTAAGGGCGCTCGCACCCGTGAGCAAGACTTCACTGAATATATCTATCCAGCAACAATGCATCAAACAATGATGTTCTTTACACGTAAAGGTCGTTGCTATTGGTTGAAGTGTTATGAGATACCTGAAGGCGACAAGAACTTTAAGGGTCGTGCCATTCAGAATATGCTCAATATTGAGAGCGACGATTCGGTAAATGCCATGTTGCGCTTAAAAGGTTTGAATGACGAAGAGTTTATCAATTCGCATTATGTGGTGTTTGCTACCAAGAATGGTACTGTGAAGAAGACATGCCTTGAGGCATATTCACGTCCGCGTGCCAATGGCGTAATCGCTATTAACATTGTTGAGGGCGATGAGGTGGTAGACGTACGTCTTACCAATGGTCATAACGAACTGATACTTGCTAATCGTAATGGTCGTGCCGTGCGTTTCGACGAGGGCGATGTGCGCGTGATGGGTCGTGTTTCAACTGGTGTGCGTGGTATGCGTCTTGATGGCGACGATGATGCTGTTGTAGGTATGATTGTTGTGAATGATGCTAGCGCTGAAACTGTAATGGTAGTAAGTGAAAACGGTTATGGCAAGCGTTCTCAGGTAGAAGATTATCGCAAGACTATGCGTGGTGGTAAGGGCGTGAAGACCCTTAATATAACAGATAAGACAGGTCGTTTGGTAGCTATCAAGAATGTAACTGATGAGAACGACCTTATGATTATTAATCGCAGTGGTATTGCAATCCGTCTGTCGGTGGCCGAATGTCGTGTTATGGGTCGTGCTACACAAGGTGTGCGCCTTATCAATCTCGCGAAGAAGAATGATATCATTGCTAGCGTTTGCAAGGTGATGAGCAGCGAGCTCGAAGCAACGGTTGAAGAGCAAAGTCGCAGCAACTTTTCTGAAACGACAAATAAGATAGAAAATGCTTTGATGTCGAATAATGAAACAGAAGAGCCTGCAGACATTGAAGAAGTGAACGATGTTGATAACGCTGATGAGCAAGACAATACAGCGCCAGAAGCATATGGCGACTTGTTTAGCCAGCATCTTGACGATGACAAGTAAGGTTCATAACCCTGTTTCTTGTTATTAATAATTAAATAAGGTAATATTACACTTAACAAATAAATCTTTATGAAGAAATTTATGGTCATGGCCCTGATGGCAGTAGCTGCTAGCTCGGCCTTTGCTCAAGGTGATGCACTGAAAAGCATTCTGAAAGCAAAAACGTATGCTGATGCAGAGGCTCTGCTTAACAGCAATGTAACTTCTTTCACTAGCGAACAGAAAGCTAAGGCTTACAATAAGCTGGTACAGCTTTCGTTAGAAAAAGTGCAGAAAGAAGAGGGTATAATGAGCGCCAACGCTGTTGCTAAGCAGATGGGCCAGAAAGAAGAACCTTTTGATACACTGGGTATGTACAACTCGCTTTGCGCTGCTTTGAAGGATGCTATGGAGTGCGACAAGTTTGATAACGAGCCTAATGGAAAAGGCAAGATTGCTCCTAAGTTCCACAAGAACAACCAGCAGAATCTTTGGCCATTGCGTCTTCATCTGCTCAATGCAGGTCAAGATGCTGTAACTGCAGGCAAACAGCAAGATGCTATTCGTTATTATGGTATGTATGTACAGAGTGGTTCTGACCACCTGTTTGCTGACCGCGATATGAGCAAAGGTGCTGACCAGTATCTGGGCGAGGCGGCTCGTGTAACAGCCGTTCTTGCTTTCCAAAACAAGGATAACGATCTCGCTAACAAGTATTGCGACATCGCTCTCACCGATACTGCTTCATACAAAGACGCTCTGTCATTGAAGATGTACCTGATGCAGCAGACCCTTAAAACTCGTGAAGACTCGGTGAAGTGTCTTACACAGTTTGAGCAGCTTTATGCTAAGGATAAGAGCGAGGAAATTTTCAGCAACCTTGCTAACCTGTACGGAAACCTCGGTATGGCAGATAAGCAAGATGCGCTTATCGATGCTAAACTGGCTGAAGATCCTAAGTGCTTCTCTGCATATGCAGTACGTGCACAAACTCGTATGAACGAGAGCAAGTTTGACGAGGCTGCCAACAACTTCAAGAAGGCAATTGAGATTGAGCCTAAGAAGTCAATTCTTTATACCTACCTGGGCTTCTGCTTAAACGCAAAGGCTGCTGGTATTGAGAATACTGATGCACAGAAGAAGGTTGTAGAAGAGTCGATGGGTTATCTTGAGAAAGCTCGCGACCTTGATCCCTCTTGCAAAGAGTCGAACTGGTCATATCCTCTTTATCAGTGCTATTACACACTGTTTGGTGAGAACGACAGCCGCACCATTGAGCTGAAGAAACTCAGCGGCAACTAATTGTGCTGGCTATATAATTATTTAATAAGCCTCCCCATATACACTATGTATATAGGATATGGGGAGGCCTTTTTTTGATTGTTTTGTAGTTTAAGGTGATTATTCATTAATGATTGTTTGAAAGTGATGATGAGTTACAGACGTTTTCTTGCTTTATTTTTCTTGCTTATAACCTTTTCTTTAACATCTTTCGCACAAAAGAAAGAGATGTCGCTGGCAAAAGGATATGTTAAAAGTGGACAGAATTTGGATAAGGCAGAGCAGCTCATGGCTACTTTGTTGAAAGATTCGGCAAACCAACATAATTTTAAAATATGGGAAATACTATTTAGCGCTGTCAAGAAACAATATGACAACGTTAATGAGCAGATGTATCTGAAGCAAAAGGCCGATACCGCTAACTTGTTTGTTAGTGCAAGAAAAATGTTTGAAATATACGAAAGTTGCGATTCAGTAGATGCAATGCCCGATAAGAAGGGTAATGTAGAAACAAAATATCGAAAAAAGCATGCCGACTTATTGTCGTTATATCGTAAGAACCTATATAATGGAGGAATGTTCTTTGTGAAGAAGAACAACTATAACGAAGCATACAATATGTTTGATGCCTTTATAGGTTGTTGCGAACAACCCTTATTTTCTAATTACGATTTTGTGAAGACCGACTCGGCTACCATCTTTAAGGCAGCCTATATGGCCATGTACAGTGGCTATAAAATGCAAGATGCTGATAAAACGTTGAAGCATGCCCAATGGGCTATGCGCGACACAGCATCATTAAACTTGAAATACCAGTATCTAGCAGAAACATTTTTGTTGAAGAACGATACTACACAATATATTACCACTTTGGAGCGAGGTTTTACCCAGTTCCCACTGTCAATGTATTATTTCCCACGTTTGTTTAACCATTACTTCACTATATGTGGAAATACAGAAAAGGCAATGCAGCTATGCGATAAGGGGCTTTCTGCTGATAGCACTAATATGGTGTTTCTTTTTGCTCGTAGCTCAGTATTGCTTCAAGAAGAACGCTATCAAGAGTGTGTAGACATTTGTGATAAGTTGATAGCTCGAAACGAAACTTTGGCCGATGCCTATCTCAATGCAGGTTTGGCCTATTTTAACCAAGGTGTTAAAATCAGCAATAACAATAAGATGTTGCGCACACAGCGTTCAACGCTTCAAAAAATGTACAAAAGTGCGTTGCCTTATTTAGAGAAGTATCGCAAGCTTGTTCCTGATAATGTGTCGGTTTGGGGATTGCCACTATATACCATTTATTTAAACCTTAATATGGGTAAGCAATTTGAAGAAATGGATCGCCTTTTAAAACAAGAAAATGGACAGAAATAATATATTAAAAAAGATGGGCATCAGCGCGCTCAGCGAGATGCAAGAAAAGGTAAGTCAAGCCTTTAACCAGTCGGCAGCCGATATTGTAGTGTTGTCGCCTACAGGTACTGGCAAAACGTTGGCCTATCTCTTGCCATTGGTTGAAAGTATCAACCTTGCGAGCGACGAGTTACAAGCTATGGTTATTGTTCCAGGTCGCGAGTTGGCATTACAATCGGCCAGCGTGTTAGCATCTATGGGCAGTGGCGTACGCGGTTATGCTTGTTATGGTGGACGTATGGCGATGGACGAACATAGAGAGATGCGCAAGGTGTGTCCTCAAATCGTCTTTGGTACCCCTGGGCGTCTTATCGACCATCTTGATAAAAATAATCTTTCGGCTTCAGCCATTCGTACTTTAGTTATCGACGAGTTTGATAAATGTCTCGACATGGGCTTTGCCGATGAGATGATGGCTCTTATGCATCGTTTGAAAGAAGTGCATCGTCATGTTTTATTGTCGGCTACCGAGGCTGATGTGATACCACAGTTTGTTAACATGAAACGTGTATCGGTTATTGATTATCGCGATGCACATGAAAACGAAGCAAGTAGAGTGTGTGTACAGCAACTGTTCAGCCCGTCGAAAGATAAACTTGAAACACTTTATGCATATCTATGTACCACCGATGGGCAAAGCACTATTGTGTTTGCAAATCATCGTGACAGTGTGCAACGCATTGGCGATTTTTTGACCGAGCGTGGTTTCGTAGTAAGCATTTTTCATGGAGGCTTTGATCAACAACAGCGAGAGGCTGCCCTGTATAAATTTTCGAATGGGTCGGCAAATGTGATGGTGTGTACCGACTTGGCTTCTCGCGGTCTTGATATTGACAATATTGCTAATGTAGTGCATTATCATTTGCCCGAAACGCCCGAGGCTTATGTGCATCGCACGGGTCGCACGGCGCGTTGGAATGCCGAAGGAAACAGTGTGTTCTTGCTAGGACCTACTGAAACTCTACCCACGTATGTAGAAGAAGCTGCTACCTTGACGTTGCCTGAACATCTTTCACAACCTGCACTGCCTCGCATGTGTACAATATATATAGGTAAGGGCAAGAAGGATAAAATTAGCAAGGGCGACATTATGGGCTTCCTTTGCAAAAAAGGAAATCTTCAAAAAGAAGATATAGGAAAGATAGATGTCAAAGAACGTTATGCTTATGTGGCGGTAACTACAGATAAGGTGGCGAAACTGTTGAAAACCGTGAAGAACGAAAAAATAAAAGGTTTAAAAACGCTGTTTCAGCTTATCAAATAGGTGCTTATACAGTAAAAATACTGACCTGTGAATTGTATAAATATGCAGTTTCAAACGAATAGTTGCTTTTATGTTTTTTTGCTTAATATCTGTTAATATTGTGATGAATTGTAAGAAATAGATACCTTTTTCTTGTAGTTTTCAAAGGTGATACCGCTGAAATCAGATATGCCCTATTTCAGGTTGTGAATACATGGGTTTTAGCCTCTGAAATAGGCCGAATTACAGCCTGAAAACAAGGCTTTCATATCGTAATTTGATGGGTTTTATAAATGGGTTTCTTTATTGTATATTTATACAATAAAGAAACTCATTTTTGTATAATTATGCAATGATAGAAAAATAGAAGGTATAATTATTTTCAAAGTCAGTGTTCATGATAACAACCTGTTATGTCACACAATGTCTCTTGATGTTTCTTGAAAGAATGTTCCCTACAGCGTCACTACGAATGTAGTGTGATAGCTTGGTCGTGCGGTGTCGGTGAGGCCGATGCCCGACCCCTGTACTCTTGGTGGTGAAGAACGGCACGAACACCTCGCGTGGTATCGTTCGCAGTGGCGGCTCCCGTTGGTTGGTGGCTTAGTGCGCAGTAGCTGCAGAGCTTAGCTGATCACACTCCGATATTTGTAAATTAAGTATTAATCTTGCAATCGTTGCCTTAAATAGAAAAAATATTTTATGATTTTAGTTGAAAAGAGTAAAGAAATTTCTTTTCTATAATTGTTTTTAGTATTTTTGCAAAGGTAATGACTAAATAACCTGAGAAAATTGCTGCTGCCAAAGCCAGCATTTTCACTAAATTGATTGCGTGTGTGCTGACGCTTCTTTTCTTTAATAGTAATAATAATACCTATTTTATAGAAGATAGCTGTTTAGGTCTTTCATAATGTAAGAAATATGCCACGTAATATAAATTAGTGTCGTTTTATTTGGTGTTATCATGAAAAAAGTGTAATTTCGCGTATCCAAGATAATATCTTGATGAAACATTTATTTAATTAAAATATCATACGGATGAAAAAGTACAACTTTAACGCAGGTCCTTCTATCCTTCCTCGCGAGGTGATAGAGAATACGGCTAAACAGATTTTAGATTTCAACGGTACAGGACTCTCGCTTGCTGAAATCAGCCATCGCTCGAAAGACTTTCAGCCAGTTGTTGACGAAGCCGAAGCGCTCATCAAGGAAATTCTTAATATTCCTGAGGGCTATTCAGTGTTATTCCTTGGTGGAGGTGCCTCCCTTGAATTCTGTATGGTTCCCTATAACTTCCTCTTAAAGAAAGCTGCATATTTGAACACAGGAACGTGGGCAAAGAAAGCTATGAAAGAGGCAAAGCTGTTTGGTGAAGTAGTGGAAGTGGCTTCTTCGGCCGACGAAAACTATACTTTTATACCTAAGGGATGGACTTGCCCTACAGATGTCGATTATCTGCATATTACAACCAATAACACCATCTATGGTACAGAGATTCGTGAAGACCTAGATGTTCCTGTGCGTTTGATAGCTGATATGTCGTCAGACATATTCAGTCGTCCAATTGACGTTTCAAAATATGATTGCATTTATGCTGGTGCACAGAAAAACTTAGCTATGGCTGGCGTAACACTTGTTATTGTGAAGAATGACGCTCTGGGCAAAGCTCCGCGCACTATTCCTACCATGCTCGACTATCGCACACATGCTGAAAAGGGTTCAATGTTCAATACTCCTCCCGTAGTGCCTATCTATTCGGCTCTTGAAACCTTGCGTTGGATTAAAGCCCAAGGTGGGGTAGAGGCTATGGATCGTTTGGCTCATGAGCGTGCCGATATATTGTATGCTGAAATTGATCGCAATAAGTTGTTCCGTGGCACTGTTAAGCCTGAAGACCGTTCATTGATGAACATTTGTTTCGTTATGAACGACGAGTATGCCGAACTAGAGAAGCCTTTCTTCGAGTTTGCTACTGCTAAAGGCATGGTAGGCATCAAGGGACACCGTTCTGTGGGTGGCTTCCGTGCTAGTTGCTACAACGCTCAGAGCATTGAAGGTGTAGAAGCTTTGGTGGCTTGCATGAAAGAATTTGAGGCTATGCATTAATTGCGAGTATCAATTACTATAGATAGAACATATATTTTTTTTAAGATAAATAGGATAGACATACCTGCAGAACAGTTGCTCTCTGGGTATGCCTATCTTTTCCTAATACGTAAACAAGACAAAAATTATTATGAAAGTATTAATAGCAACCGAAAAACCTTTTGCCCCAGCCGCTGTGCAGGGAATAAGAGAAGAAATAGAGAAAGCCGGACACCAATTGGCTCTTCTTGAAAAATATACTGATGTCGCTCAGCTGAAAGAGGCCGTTTCAGATGCTGATGCTATGATTGTGCGTTCAGATAAAGTTACTCCTGAGGTGCTGGATGCTGCCAAACAGTTGAAAATTGTGGTGCGTGCTGGTGCTGGATATGACAGCATTGATACTGTTTATGCCAAAGAAAAGAATGTGGTGGTAGAAAATACCCCTGGACAGAATGCAAATGCTGTGGCAGAACTGGTATTTGGCCTTCTTGTATACACCGTTCGCTGCTTTTATACAGGTAAGGCTGGTACCGAGTTGAAAGGTAAAAAACTGGGTATCTTGGCATTTGGTAATGTAGGACGTAACGTAGCTCGCATTGCCAAAGGATTTGGTATGGAAGTGTATGCCTATGATGCATTTTGCCCGAAGGCTGCTATTGAGGAAGCTGGTGTGCATGCAGCCGACTCGCAAGAGCAGCTGTTTGAGCAGTGCGATATCGTGTCGTTGCATATTCCAGCTACGCCCGAGACACGTGAAAGTATCAACTATGCCCTCGTAAATAAGATGAAGAAGGGTGGTATATTGATTAATACAGCTCGCAAAGAGGTTATCAACGAAGCCGAGCTGATAAAACTGCTTTCTGAACGAAACGATCTGAAATACATTACTGATATTAAGCCTGATGCTGATGCCGAGTTTGCACAGTTTGAGGGTCGCTATTTTGCTACACCCAAGAAGATGGGAGCACAGACGGCCGAGGCTAATACCAATGCAGGTATTGCCGCTGCATGCCAGATTAATGTCTTCTTTGAGAACGGATGCACTAAATATCAAGTGAATAAGTAAAACTATTTAAAACCGACTGCTATGGTAAAGGTACGACCTTTTAGGGGGCTACGTCCTCCTGTAGAGCTGGTGGAACAAATTGAAGCCCGCCCTTACGATGTTCTCGACAGTGAGGAGGCGAGGGCAGAAGCTGCCGGCAATGAAATGAGTTTATATCATATCACTAAACCCGAGATCGATTTTGAACTGGGTACTAGCGAATATGATGCGCGAGTGTATGAGAAAGCGGCCGAGAATTTTAAAAAATTCCAAGAGAAGGGATGGTTGGTGCAAGATGCTACCCCAAAATATTATATATATGCCCAAACTATGAACGGACACACGCAATATGGTTTGGTTGTGGGTGCGTTTGTTGACGACTATATGTCAGGTGCCATTAAAAAGCATGAACTGACACGTCGCGATAAAGAAGAAGACCGTATGAAGCATGTGCGTGTATGTAATGCAAATGTTGAGCCCGTATTCTTTGCTTATCCTGACAATGCCGAACTGGAGGCCTTGGTGGCTCGCTATACGGCTGAGAAGCCTGTGTACGACTTTGTTGCCCCTATTGATGGCTTCGGACATCAATTTTGGGTTATCGACAATGAGGCAGATATTGAAACGGTAACTACTTTGTTTGACAAGATGCCTTCGTTCTATATTGCCGATGGCCACCATCGCAGTGCAGCAGCAGCTCTTGTTGGGGCTGAAAAAGCTAAGGCAGATGCACAACGTACTGGACAGGAAGAGTATAACTTCTTTATGGCAGTATGTTTTCCTGCATCACAACTTACTGTGCTCGATTATAATCGTGTGGTGAAAGATTTGAATGGTCTTTCTTCAGAACAGTTCTTGCAACGTCTTGCCGAACACTTTTTAGTTAAAGATATGGGGATTGAGGTGTACAAACCTACTCGTTTGCACAATTTTTCGCTATATCTTGATGGCCATTGGTTTAGCCTTGACGCTAAGCCAGGAACGTATGACGATACCGATCCCATTGGCGTGTTAGATGTAGATATATCAAGCCGCTTGATATTAGATGAGATATTGAATATTGGCGACTTGCGTTCAAGTAAACGTATCGACTTTGTGGGTGGACTGAGAGGCTTAGAAGAACTTAAACGTCGTGTTGATAGTGGCGAGATGCGTGCCGCTTTGGCGCTCTATCCTGTATCAATGAAACAGATTATGGATATTGCCGATAGTGGAAAAATAATGCCACCCAAGGCTACTTGGTTTGAACCAAAACTAAGGTCGGGCATTGTTATTCATAAGCTTGACTAATAGATGTGAGATGATTTAAAAGTGTTTGTTAAGAACATACATAATTATAATGAAGGCGTATCATGCATATGAAGATAGTCATGATACGTCTTCTTTTAAATATGGGGTGGTGTCAGTAAACAGTAAGTGGCGTGCCTCAAGGTTTTAAGAGATATAATGGAAACCAACGACCAATATAATACATTGTCGGAAGACGTAGCAGAAGGATTTTACAGTGAGAAGCGAAGTAAGTTTTATGCATTTGCATTTCATGTAGAAACCGAAGAACAAGTGCACGATATTGTGCAAACATATCGTAAACGCTTTTATGATGCACGCCATGTGTGTTATGCTTTTATGTTGGGCGCTGATGGAGCCCTATCGCGCACCAACGACGATGGCGAACCTAGTAGCACGGCAGGAAAACCTATTCTCGGACAGATTGTTAAAAATGGTCTTACTGATGTGCTTATTATCGTTGTGCGCTATTTTGGGGGCGTAAAGTTGGGAACGGGCGGATTGATTGTTGCTTATAAAGCAGCGGCTGCCGATGCTTTAGAGCATGCTGTGGTTGAAACGCGTTTGGTAGAAGAAAATATAACGTTCGATTTTTCATACATTATGATGAATGATGTTATGAAGGTAGTGAAAGATATGAAACCCACTATCGTGTCACAAACATTTGATAATACCTGTCAGGTGGTGCTTCGAATCAGAAAAACGATGGCTCCACAACTTAAAAAACGTCTTGAGATGTTGGCGTTTCAGTAAGATTGTTATTGAACTGATAATGCTATTTGTATGAACCCAATGGGGTAGAATAGAAACGAACGTATTGTTAAATATTAGAGACTGATGTTTATAAATGTTAAATATTGGCCTTTTTGGTGGAAAATATTTGCTCGTGTCATTAATTAGACATATCTTTGAGCAGTTTTTAAAGATTTCGAGTTTTTTACGAAATCGTCCCTCGAGGTTGGTAGCATCCTGCACCAACCTCTTTTTTTTTGATCTTTCGTCATTACAACCTTTATAACGATGGTATTTTATTTGTTTAAACAGATGTTTTTTATTAATTTTGCACCAAATAAAGTATACTTTTAAAAATCATTGTTATAATGAATATTTCATATAAATGGCTTAAAGAATACGTCGACTTCGATTTGACACCGCAGCAGGTAGCTGATGCGCTGACCTCATGTGGTCTTGAAGTTGACGCTCTTGAGGAAGTTCAGTCGGTAAAAGGCGGACTGAAAGGATTGTATGTAGGTAAGGTGCTCACATGCGAAGCGCACCCTAATAGCGACCATCTACATGTTACAACCGTTGATCTGGGAAAAGGTGAACCTCAACAGATAGTGTGTGGCGCTCCGAATGTCGCTGCTGGACAAAAAGTTATTGTGGCCGACTTAGGCTGCGTGCTCTATGATGGCGATAAGGAATTTGTTATTAAAAAATCGAAACTGCGTGGCGTAGAGAGCCTCGGTATGATTTGTGCAGAAGACGAAATAGGCGTGGGCACCGCTCATGATGGAATTATCGTTCTGCCAGAAGACGCACCTGTAGGTCAGCCCGCAGCCGAGTATTATCATCTTGAGAGCGACTGGGTAATTGAAATTGATATTACCGCTAACAGAGCTGATGCTTTGAGCCATTGGGGTGTAGCTCGCGATCTTTATGCTTGGCTTGTGCAGAATGGCTATCAAACCAGCTTACATCGTCCTGACTGCAGCGCGTTTATCGTTGATAATGAAACCTTGCCTATCGACGTAGAAATAGAAAATAATGATGCTTGCAAACGTTATGCTTGTTTGAGCATTACAGATTGCGAAGTAAAGGAAAGCCCTGAGTGGTTGCAAGAAAAATTGCGTGTGATAGGCTTGCGTCCTATTAATAACATAGTCGATATTACCAACTATGTGATGATGGCTTACGGACAGCCAATGCACTGCTTTGATGCCGACATGGTAAAGGGCCATAAAATTGTTGTACGCACACAGCCTGAAGGCACTAAATTTGTTACCCTCGATGGTGAGGAACATACTCTTGGTGAGCACGATCTAAGCATCTGTAATGCAGAAGAACCTATGTGCATTGCTGGAATTTTCGGCGGAAAGGGTAGCGGTACTTATGATACCACACATAGTGTAGTGTTAGAGAGCGCTTATTTTCATCCTACATGGATACGTAAGAGCGCACGTCGCCATGGCTTGAGTACCGATTCAAGTTATCGTTTTGAGCGTGGCATTGATCCTAATGGCACTATTTATGCTTTGAAACAGGCTGCCATCCTTTGTAAAGAGTTGGCAGGTGGTAAGGTTAGTATGCAAATAAAAGATGTGTATCCGCAGCCACTTCCTGACTTTAATGTCGATTTGAAATACGATTATGTTGACACGCTGATAGGTAAGCAGATAGGTCATGATACCATCAAGTCAATCGTGACAAGCTTAGAGATGAAGATTGAGGAAGAAACGGCTGAAGGACTGAAGCTTGTTGTTCCTGCTTATCGTGTTGATGTGCAGCGCCCTTGTGATGTGGTAGAAGATATCCTTCGCATCTATGGTTATAATAATGTAGAAATACCTACCCAGCTGAAGAGTTCGCTCACTATTTTGGGGGACGCTGACCGTCAATATCACTTGCAAAATGTTGTGGGTGAACAGCTTGTGGGTTGCGGCTTCTCTGAAATCTTGAACAATTCGCTCACGAAGACAGCATATTATACAGGTTTAAATTGCTATACAGAAGAGCATACTGTTAAGGTGATGAACCCTCTGAGTTCTGATCTAGGTGTGATGCGTCAAACCTTGCTATTTGGTGGTCTTGAAAGTATTTGTCGAAACGTAAATCGTAAGAATGGTAATCTCCGTTTCTTCGAGTTCGGCAACTGCTATCATTATTCGCCCGAAAAGAAAAATGATGAAGATCCGATACGTGCTTACAATGAAGAGATGCATCTGGGTTTGTGGGTATGTGGCAATACAGTAAGCGGTTCGTGGGCACATCCTGATGAGAAAGCCTCATTCTACCAACTGAAGGCTTATGTAGAAAATATCTTCGCTCGTATGGGTGTAGTGCCTGGAACTGTTGTGACAGAACACTCTGATAACAACATCTTTAGCAATGCATTAGTTTTGAAAAACCGTGGAGGTAAAGTGTTGGCAGAGATGGGAATTGTAAGCAAACAGTTGCTTAAGCAGTCAGATATATCTATTGATGTTTTCTATGCCGACATTCATTGGGATGCTGTGGTGAAAGCTGTGCGTAACAAAGAAGTGCTGTATAAGGAAATAAGTAAGTATCCCGCAGTGAGCCGCGACTTGGCACTCTTACTCGACAAGAATGTTGAATTTGAGGCTATTGAAAATGTCGCTCGTCAAACAGAAAAGAAATTACTGAAGAAAGTGGAACTCTTTGACGTATATGAAGGTAAAAATCTTCCTGCTGGTAAGAAGAGCTACGCCGTTAATTTCATCTTGCAAGACGAAACAAAGACACTTAATGATAAGCAGATTGATGCAATGATGAATAAGCTCATTGCTAATCTGAAGTCTAAACTCGGTGCAGAGTTGAGATAATCAGAGGTGATAATAAATGCACATTATAAATTTAAACAATAACATAACATTCATTATTCCATATTATGGGAAGAGCATTTGAATATCGTAAGGCCACCAAGCTGAAACGCTGGGGTCATATGGCCAAGACTTTCACTCGTTTAGGAAAACAAATTGCCATAGCCGTGAAGGCTGGTGGCCCCGAGCCCGAAAACAATCCTTCGTTGCGTTCGGTTATTGCTACTTGTAAGCGTGAGAATATGCCGAAAGACAATATCGAGCGTGCTATCAAAAACGCAATGGGTAAGGATCAGAGCGAATACAAAGAAGTAACTTATGAAGGCTATGGCCCTCATGGAATAGCTATCTTTGTTGATACGCTTACCGACAATACCACCCGTACCGTAGGTGATGTTCGTTCTGTCTTTAATAAGTTCAGCGGTACACTGGGAACCACAGGTTCGTTGTCATATCTGTTTGATCATAAGTGTGTGTTTACTTTCAAAAAGAAAGACGACATCGATATGGAAGAACTGATCCTTGAATTAATCGACTTTGATGTAGAGGATGAGTTTGATGTGGACGACGAGGAAGGCACTATTACTATTTATGGTGACGACGTGAAGAACTATGCACAAATACAGAAATTCCTTGAGGAAAAAGGTTTTGAGGATATCGGTGGAGAGTTTACTTACGTGCCCAACGATTTGAAAGATCTGAGCGGAGAAGAGCGTGCTACCATTGATAAGATGGTTGAGCGTTTGGAAGATTTTGATGATGTACAGAACGTATACACCAATATGAAGCCCGCTGAAGAGGAGGCAGAATAATTATCTCGACCAAAGAGGAACGGTAAAGGCTATTGTTTCTTTTCGTTCTGAAATAATATCATAGAAAGGCAGTGTGCTTCTTTTTTTAGTGAAAGATGCACCTGCCTTTTGTTACAATTACTGCTTATAATAACGATATTACAATTATTAAACTTTTCTATGAAACAATTTGATTACATTACGCATGGCACTTGTAGCCAACTTATCCATATAACATTGAATGATGACAATCGTATTGAAGAAGTAACGTTTTTAGGCGGTTGTAATGGAAACCTAAAAGGAATAGGTGCACTGATACGTGGGCAAAAACCAGAAGATGTAATTGCTCGGTTAAAAGGTATTACGTGTGGAGCAAAACAGACAAGTTGTCCTGATCAATTGGCACAAGCACTTGAACAAATAATTGCAAACGATTAACACGTTTGAAACAATCATTTCTTTGCTTATTTAAACAACTTTAAAAACTAGAGATTTTATCTACTAATAAACAATATTTATGAATAAAACAAATTTTAAAATTTGCGTGTTCCTGTTAATGAGCATTTGCTCATTGGGCGCGTGGGCGCAGAAAGATCATGTGTCTTGGGTTGATCCGTTTATTGGATCAGGCGGACATGGTCATGTGTTTGTTGGGGCCAGCGTGCCGTTTGGGGCAGTACAATTAGGTCCTAATAACGTGTTTAAAGGATGGGACTGGTGCTCAGGATACCATTATAGTGATAATGTTATTGTGGGCTTCTCGCACAATCATCTTAGTGGTACTGGTTGCAATGATTTGGGTGACGTAGCTCTGATGCCTTATACAGGTGAACTACGTACTCGTGTTGCTGACAAGGATAATTTGAAAGGAGCTACTTCATCTACCTATAAGCATGAAAACGAGAAATGTGCGCCTGGTTACTATGCCGTAAATCTTGACAATGGTGTAAATGTAGAACTAACTGCTACTGAACGTGTAGGTTTTCATCATTATACTTTTAATACTAAAGGTGAGCGCCGTGTGCTCATCGACTTGGTTAATGGTATAGGAAACAAGACATATGAGTCGTATGTGAAAAAGATTGACGACTATACCATAAAGGGGTATCGTTTTGTTAATGGTTGGGCACCACGACACAAAACTTTCTTCTACGCGAAGTTTAATAAGCCACTTAAAGCGTTAGATGTGTTTAATAATGATAAGGCATTGGGCAAGAATGAATTACAAACGCGTTCTGTAAAAGCGGTAGCCTCCTTTGGAACTGAAATGGATGACGTGTTGGTGAAGGTAGCCCTCTCATCGGTTAGTTGTGCTAATGCTGAAGCTAATATGGAGGCCGAACTTAATGGTTGGGATTTTAATGCTGTGCATGCAGCTGCTGTTAAGCAGTGGAACAAAGAGTTGTCATCAATAGAAATTGAAGGCGCTTCTGATAAACAGAAACGAATTTTTTATACAGCACTTTATCATACCGCTATTGCTCCCAGCTTGTATTGTGATGTGAATGGCGATTTTCGTGGTATTGATGATAATGTCTATACTAATAATAGTTTTAAAAATTATACCACCTTCTCTCTTTGGGATACTTATCGTGCACTGCATCCGCTGTATACGCTTATTGATACAAAACGTGTGCCTGATATGATAAACTCGATGTTGAGCATATATGATCAAAATGGAAAACTGCCTATCTGGCCGTTGTATATGGGCGAAACAAATTGTATGCCTGGTTATAGCTCGGTGCCTGTCATTGCTGATGCTTATCTAAAAGGTATAAAAGGCTTTGATGCAGAACGTGCATTAAAGTATATGGTGTCGACAGCTACAAACCAGAAACAAAGTGGCATTGACCATTTTATGAAATATGGATATATTCCTGCTGACAAAATAGGCCAGGCAACGTCAATCAATCTTGAGTATGCGGCTGATGATTGGGGATTAGCTTTGATGGCAAAGCAGATGGGAAAGACAGATATCTATAATACTTTTATAAAAAGAGGTCGTTCTTTTGAACTGTTTTGGGATAAGAAAATAGAGAAAATACACCCCAAAATGAGCAATGGAACATGGTATGAACCCTATAACCCATTCTTGGCAAATCATCGCGATAATATTGGCGATTTTACAGAAGGCAATGGATGGCAGTGGACCTTCATGATACCGCAAAGTCCTGATCGTCTTATCGCTTTACATGGTAGTGATAAGGCTTTCATTAATAATCTTGATAGCTTGTTTGTGGTAGAAGGCGACCTTGGTGAGGGCGCTCCACCAGACATTTCAGGTATGATAGGTCAATATGCACATGGTAACGAGCCTGCACACCATGTGCCTTATATGTATGCCTATGCTGGCGCTCAGTATAAAACTGCATCTTGGGTGCGAAAACTTCAGGAAAGGTTTTATACCGATGAACCTGATGGCTATTGCGGAAATGAAGATTGTGGACAGATGTCGGCTTGGCATGTAATGTCGGCGTTAGGCTTCTATCAGGTAAATCCTTCAAATGGAGTATGTGTCTTCGGAAGTCCTTCTTTCAGTAAGGCCAAAGTAAATCTTTCAAATGGAAAGACGTTTACCGTGATAGCAAAGGGTAACTCTGACAAGAATGTTTATATAAAGTCAGCAAAATTGAATGGAAAGCCTTATCAAAACTCCTATATCACTTATGAGGATATAATGCGTGGTGGAACGCTTGAATTTGTGATGAGTAGCACACCGAACAAAAATTTTGGTAAAGCAAAACAACATCGACCAGTAAGTGCTGAGTAGTAAACAGATGGATAGAAATAACTATCACGATATTTGATTGATAGATAAAAACAAACAGTAAAACAGAAGAAACATTTCTAGTTCTCCTGTTTTACTGTTTGTTGTTAAGTTGTTAATTTCTTGCTATATTTATTGTTTCTTCAACAAATCACGAATTTCAGTTAACAGTTTCTCTTCATTAGATGGGGTAGGGGCGGGAGCAGGCTTGGACTCTTCTGCATTTTTCTCTTTCCTGGCTAAGCGGTTGATGCCTTTTACCAACATAAAGACGCAGAAGGCAATAATGATAAAGTCGAATGTGGTTTGGATAAAATTACCGTAATTAATAGTTGCTGAAGGAAGCATCTGGCCAGCAATTTCTTCTGAAGGAAGTGTGATCTTTAGGTCGGTAAAGTTGACACCACCAATTAGCCAGCCGATGGGTGGCATGATAATGTCGTCAACGATTGATGACACTATTTTGCCAAATGCACCACCAATAATTACACCTACTGCCATGTCGACAGCATTGCCTTTTACGGCAAACTCTTTAAACTCGTTGATAAATTTACCCATATCTTTAATATTTTATATTATTTAATACATTATTTGTCTGCAAATATAGAAAATAATTTGTATCTTTGCGGTCGAAAAGAGAAAAAACATCTTTGAAAAATGTTATGTTATCTTGTAGATAGGTAAGCAATGCATATAATATATAAGGTGTGCTCAATGTAGGATAAAATATTAAGTACTAATATAAGGTATAAATTTAACCCTTTAAATTTTATAAACAAAATGATTAAAGTAGGTATTAACGGATTTGGCCGTATCGGTCGTTTCGTGTTCCGTTCTACAGTAGAGGCTGAGAACGCTAAGGAAGTACAGGTTGTAGCTATCAACGACCTTTGCCCGGTTGATTACATGGCATACATGCTGAAGTATGACACCATGCACGGCCAGTTCGACGGCACCATCGAGGCTGACGTTGAGAAGAACGAGCTGATCGTTAACGGTAACCACATCCGCGTAACTGCTGAGCGTGATCCCGAGAACTTGAAGTGGGACGAGGTTGGTGCAGAGTATGTAGTTGAGTCTACAGGTCTGTTCCTCGCTTATGACAAGGCTGAGAAGCACCTCAAGGCTGGTGCTAAGTACGTAGTGCTCTCTGCTCCTTCAAAGGCTGACGCTAACGGCAACCAGGCTGATATGTTCGTTTGCGGTGTTAACACTGACAAGTACAATGGCCAGAAGATCGTTTCTAACGCATCTTGCACCACCAACTGCTTGGCTCCTATCGCAAAGGTTCTGAACGACAACTTCGGTATCGAGACTGGTCTTATGACAACTGTTCACTCTACAACTGCTACACAGAAGACTGTTGACGGTCCTTCTATGAAGGATTGGCGCGGTGGCCGTGCTGCTGCTGGCAACATCATTCCTTCTTCTACTGGTGCTGCTAAGGCTGTAGGTAAGGTTATCCCCGAGCTGAACGGTAAGCTGACTGGTATCTCTATGCGTGTCCCCACTCTCGACGTTTCTGTAGTTGACCTGACCGTTAACTTGAAGAAGGCTGCTTCTAAGGAGGCTATCTGCGCTGCTATGAAGGCTGCTTCTGAGGGTGAACTGAAGGGTGTACTCGGTTACACTGAGGACGCTGTAGTTTCTTCTGATTTCCTCGGTTGCGCTCTGACTTCTATCTTCGACGCAAACGCTGGTGTTTACCTCACAGACAACTTCGTAAAGGTTGTTTCTTGGTATGACAATGAGATTGGTTACTCACACAAGGTTGTTGAGCTGATCAAGATCATGAAGAAGCACAACGGCTAATCAATTTGTATATACAATTTGATTGAAATATGGGTCACACGGTTTTTCCGTGTGGCCTTTTTTTGTTTCGTTTTAATAACTCTTTTTCCTTTTGTTTCTTTTTTTCTTTTTCTTTCTACTCTTGTATCAGTAAATATTTATACCTTTGTATTGTTTTACAAAATATAAACGACTAAATACAAGAAACATGAAACACTCTTGTTTCTCAATCATTTCATTATGCTTGTTCGCCGTTGTTGTGCAGACGTCATGCAGCGACGACCAGGTGATCAAATTCCCCAATGTATCACCAAATATCAATGTACCAATCACTGGCTATTGGCAGATAGCCGACGATGACATTAATGGCGATGGTGCCATTCAAGGCATTGTAGTGCACGACGATGAAACCGTGACAGAATGGATGTACACCAGCGTTACCGATCATCCTTATAAATTAGGATTCAAAACAGGTAAGTGGAGTGTGAGCGGTAACCACTATGAGATGCGGCTGCCCAAAGGTTACGGCAACTACTATAACGTGACTGTGGCTGGAAACGACGATCGAATGATGTATCTCGCCTATAATGGCAAGACATCTGTGGTGCCTTTCTATAAGCTCATGTCGCTGCCTGAAGATGGCGACAAGATGATCAGCGAACTTGAAGGCATGAAGATGTCGGGATTCAACGTGGACGATTTTACTGGTTATTGGGAACAGGACAATGAGAATGGATGTGGATTCTACATTGACAAAGAAGGTAATATTTCTGATATATCATGTATGGTGAGTGAGACTGAACGTCATTCTGTGCAGTATCATTCGGCTAAAGTGAAACTAAACGACAATATCAGCTTAATTCTCTCGTCAGGAACCAATTGGAAAGTGTATGCTGTGGGAAACAACTCTTTGCTTGCCATTGCCGATGGCGACAACAACAATAGTGTAGAGCATTTTGTGAAGAAAGACGTGCCAGAAGAGATGTTGAGTGCAGAAAAGATAATGAAGACGCTTGTGCCTGCTTACCTCTTAGGCAAGTGGGAAACCATACACTATACAAACATTGTTGATGGAAACAGTATTACGGATATTGACATTCAGAATGGTGATAGCTGGAACTTGCAGTTTTATCACACTCTTGCTTTTATGGAAACTCATAAAATGTACGAATGGGATAGGTTTGGCGCTCTTATTTTTGAACAATGGTTTACATTGGACGGTGAGAGTATAACTAAGACAGGAGATTTCGATGCGCTTATTTCACCCAAATATGGTTATACAGAAACATGGACCATCAGCGACAAAACTGAAAACAGCATGAAGCTCACTCGTAATCAGGGTCATACAACTGAAATTTATACTTACAGAAGAAAATGAACGTGATGAAAAATTTCTTATCAGCCGTTATTATGTTCCTACTGCCTATGTGGGCCTCGGCTCAGAACGAAGGTTGTCGCGTGTCCATCATTCCTCATGCTGGCGTAACAATATCAAAAATGGATGGATCTGCATTAACGACCTCAAAGGAGTGGAAAGCTGGCTATACGTTTGGAGCTAGTGTGGAGGTTCCTTTGTCACAATATTACTCGCTGATGACGGGTGTCGACTTCAGTCTTATTGGTACTGGGTTTAAAGAACAAAAAGAAAAATATGCATCTGCCAATGAAAAGCTTGACGTGACTTATCTCTCCGTGCCTCTGCAAATCAAGGCTTACTTCTCATGCGTGAAAGGATTGGCTGTTCATATTGGTGTGCAGGCTGGAATGCTTTTCTCGGCAAAGGATAAGATTACTATACACAGCATACGCACGATGGACCTCGGTGACGGCTCATCGTCAATGTATCTATGGGAATCGTTCAAGGAGAAGAAGTCGGAGAGCGTGAGCAGTAACTTCCGTAACATCGTAGCAAGCATTCCTTTTGGGGTGAGTTATGAGTGGCGACATATCACCATTGATGCCTCCTATTGCTTCGAAGTAAGAAAGGCTGTAAGCCTAAAGTCATACGACTTTTGGGGCAATATTGCCGACACGCCTACGGCACGCAACCATGCTGTATATATTACGGCGGGATATAAGTTCACACTATAGGTGGAAAGCAGGGGGGGGATTCATCTCATACATTTATTCATTTCTGTTTTTTGTCCCAACTAGCTAATTATTCGGGATTTTTATTTAAATTTGCAAAAGATAAGCTGCACTTCGGCAAAACGTTCAAGCAAGCTTGACATTATGCTCTCAGTTTGCATTATCTTTGCAAAAGATAAACTGTACATTGGTATAGACTGCAATTAGAAGTGTGCTGTTTTAGTGGAGCAATCCTTATTAAAGCAATCTATATGGAAAATAAAAAGATGATAACGATACTTGGTCCTACAGCTTCTGGGAAAACTTCTGTGGCAACGGCATTAGCTGCCGACATGGGAGGCGAGATCATTAGTGCCGATTCGCGACAGGTCTATCGTGGAATGGATATAGGAACAGGAAAAGATCTTGCCGATTATGTTGTTGATGGCAAGTCTGTTCCTTATCATCTCATTGATATTGCTGATCCTGGAACCAAGTACAACCTCTTTGAATATCAACGCGATTTTCATGATGCATACAGCGACATAACATCAAGAGGTGTTCTTCCTGTTCTTTGTGGTGGTACAGGTCTTTATATTGAGGCGGTTCTGAAAGGATATAGTTTGTCAACGGTACCACAAAATCAAGAATTGAGGAATCGGCTTGAGGGAAAGTCGCTTGAGGAACTTACTACTTTGCTTATAGACTTAAAGAAGAAAAATGGGTCGAACATGCACAATCGTTCAGATGTCGACTCTTGTCAGCGTGCTATTCGTGCTATTGAAATAGAGGAACATAACTTGCATCACCCAATGCCTGAGCGAGAGCTGCCTCCTGTTCCATCTCTTATCATTGGTCTCGATATTGATCGTGATGAACGACGTGCCAAAATAACGCGTCGTTTGCGACAGCGACTTGATGATGGTATGGTTGATGAGATACGCAACATTCTGAATAAAGGAGTTGCTCCTGAAGACCTTATTTATTATGGTCTTGAATATAAATTTGTGACAGAATATGTCATAGGTAAACTTTCCTTTGATGAGATGTTTCGTCAGCTTGAAATCGCAATACATCAGTTTGCTAAGCGTCAGATGACATGGTTCAGAGGCATGGAACGACGCGGTTTCACTATTCATTGGATAGATGCTGAATGGTCAATGGAGCAGAAAATAAGTTGTATAAAACAGTTAATAGAAACGCAATAGAACATGTGCGTGTCTTGCATACAATACGAACATAATTGGAACTGAAATCGATGATTACTGATAACAGATGGGGCATCGTTTATTGCCCGAAATATGAACGCTTCAGAAAAGTAAAGAAGTGGGAGCGCATTAAAAAATGTCTACATGACAATAATATCGTTTATGATTATGTACAGAGCGAAAACACAGATAGTGTTGAACGCCTTGTAAAAATGTTTATCAATAATGGTTATCAAACGATAGTTATTGTTGGTGGAGATAGTGCATTAAACGATGCAGTCAACTGTCTTATGCAAGTAGATAAGGCTACACGTGATCGTATAGCCTTAGGTGTCATTCCTAATGGAATGATGAACGATTTTGCGCATTTTTGGGGACTTGCCGAGCATGATGTTGAGCAGACTATAGGTTGGCTAAAGAAACGTAGGGTAAGAAAAATAGATTTAGGATGCATTCGTTATAAGAACAAAAAAGGCGAATCTTGTCATCGATATTTCCTAAACTGTGTAAATGTCGGATTGATTGCTGCAATTATGAATTTGCGTCGCCGTACGCATCATTATTTAGGCTCACGTTCGCTGTCTTTCTTGTTCTCGTTTGTTCTTATGATATTTCAACGTCTTGAGTATAAAATGCATATTAAAATAAACTCTGATGTTGTTAAACGAAATGTGATGACATTGTGTGTAGGCAATGCGTTAGGGTATGGACAAACACCTAATGCAGTTCCTTATAACGGAATGTTGGATGTGTCGTTGGTATATCATCCTGAAATGACTCAATTATTTGAAGGTTTTTATCTTTTCCTGCGCGGTAAATTTCTTAATCATCGTAATGTACATCCATATCGTACTGATCGTGTAGAGGTGATTGAAGCAAAAAAAGCGCTGGTTAGTGTTGATGGGCGCTTGATACATACCCCCGTAGGACCGTTTTCTATAACTGTTGAGCAGGAAATTCTTAATTTCCTAATTCCAGCTTGATACCTTCCTGCTACACTAATATATATCTTACCGTGGATAATTATTTGAGGCAAGACATAATTGTTATCGAAAAGATTGTAAATTAAATTATAACTTCTAAACAAGGGTGAGCCTAATACAAAGTTTTCGCTTATCCTTGTTTAGAAATTTTTTCTAGCGTAGCAAAGTCTTTTAGTGTTATGTTCCGTCCGTTGATTGTAACAAGACCTTCGGCGGCAAAAGCTGAGAGCGTGCGTATCGCATTACTTGTAGTCATGTTTGAAAAACATGCTAAATCTTCACGACTTAATCGAAGGCATACGTTGTCGCTTTCTTCTTCATGTCCGTATTCTTCTTGAAGCATTAGTAAACTTTCTGCCAAGCGGCCTCGTATATGCTTTTGAGTAAGATTGACAATGCGTTCGTCAGAGCGACCTAAAATAGTTGCTAGATGGCGAAGGATGAACATTGCTACATTAGTGTTCTTGGCTGCTAATGTTTCAACAAAGGGTAAAGGAATTAAAGCTATAGTGGCTGGTTCAAAGGCAATGCATGAGGTTTGGTATCGTTCATGAGCAAAGAAAGCTCTGAAAGCGAAAAATTCAATAGGTTTGGTAATGCGTAATATTTGTCGGCGCTTCTCTCCAACGCCATCTTTATATATTTTAGCTTTACCACTTAAAATACACATCATGTGTGTGGGTAACGCATTGTCGCTATATATAAGATCGTTTTTCTTATAACGTCTTATTTCTATTTGGCTGGCTAAAGATGTTTCTTCTTCTTTAGTTAGCGGACCCCATGCAGCAACTATTGCTTGCACTGCATCATGTTTTTTGATGTTTTTTTCTTCTGTCATTATATGTCTTCTCTTTCGAGATAATTACGCTTTCTGTTCTTTTATTAAAGACAGAGATGACAACGGCCGTTAAAATACCTGTATTTGGACTTTATGCCTAAACCGTTAATTTTTCAATTTACAAAATTAGTATTTTTTTGTTGATACAAAAAATTTTTTCTTTCTTTTTGTTTGTGATAATTGTAAAAATATGATGACACGTGGAAAATAAGTGATAGAATATTTTGTGCTTATTTAAAAAATTACTACCTTTGAAAACGTATGGAAAATGCCCATATGTAGGCAAAACCTATATTAACGTTTTGATATCTAAATTAAACCTTAAGATTATATGAGTTATTTGCGATTCGAAAAAGCTCTGATGACCAACTTGCAAGAATCCTTACCACGAGAATTGTTGCGTACCAATCGCTCTGGGGCATACTCATGCTCCACGGTAGTTGATTGCAACACTCGTAAGTATCATGGGTTGCTGGTTGTCCCTGTTCCAGAAATGGATGATGACAATCATGTGTTGTTGTCTTCTCTTGATGCTACGGTTGTGCAGCATGGAGCAGAATTCAACCTTGGTCTTCATAAATATCAGGGCAACAATTACAGCCCGAAAGGACATAAGTATATACGAGAATTTGATTGTGACAAAGTGCCAACCACAATATATAGAGTGGGAGGCGTTGTCTTGAAGAAAGAGGTAGTATTCCAGCATTATGAAGATTGCATATTGATTAGATACACCCTTTTGGAGGCTCATTCGCCAACATTGTTACGTTTGCGTCCTTTCTTGGCCTTCCGCAGTGTTCGTCAGTTTACACATGAGAATGCAGTAGCTTCTCGCCAGTATCAAGAAGTAGAGAATGGCATTAGTACATGTATGTATGCTGGTTATCCCGACTTGTTTATGCAGTTTAATAAGCAAGGCAAGTTCGTCTTCCAGCCAGATTGGTATCGTGGCGTAGAATATACAAAAGAACAAGAACGTGGTTATGCTTCAAATGAAGACCTTTATGTTCCTGGTTATTTCGAATTGGAAATAAAGAAAGGCGAGAGCATCGTCTTTTCGGGTTCAACCAAACTATGCAAAACTAGTGGATTAAAACATCTGTTCCAAAAAGAAGTGGACGAGCGTAGTCCGCGTGATAATTTCTTCCATTGTCTCGTAAATGCAGCCCATCAGTTCCATAAACGCACTAGTAAGGATGAGCGATATCTTTTGTCGGGGTATCCTTGGTTTAAGTGTCGTGCCCGCGATACATTTATTGCTTTGCCTGGATTGACTTTGGCTATTGAGGAGCAATCCTATTTTGAGCTGGTAATGAAAACTGCCGAGAAAGGTTTGCGCGAATTTATGAGCGGTAAGAAGCAATCAGGAATGATGGTTGAGGTTGATCAGCCTGATGTAATGTTATGGGCAGTATGGGCTATTCAGCAATACGAAAAACATGCGGGTCGTGACAAATGTTGCCAGATGTATGGTAAACTTCTAAAAGATGTTATTTATTACATCATTGATGGTAAGCATCCAAACCTTGAACTCAAAGAAAATGGCTTGCTTTATACTGAAGGCAAAGACAAGGCTGTAACATGGATGAACTCAACCCAAAATGGGCACCCTGTTGTTCCACGTACAGGTTATATTGTCGAATTTAATGCCCTTTGGTACAATGCATTGCGTTTCTGTGCTTGTATAGCAGCCCATGTCGGTGATCATACGGCATCAGAACGTTTTGAACGTATGGGCGACTTGTGTAAGAGCTCATTTGTGGGTACCTTCTTGAATCAGTATGGTTATCTGTTTGATTTCGTTGATGATAATGCACCTGATTGGAGCGTACGTCCGAATATGATTTTTGCCGTAGCGTTAGATTATTCGCCTTTGTCAATGCCTCAACAAAAGTCAGTGCTTGATATGTGTACGCGTGAATTGCTTACTCCTAAAGGTTTGCGTTCTTTGTCACCTAAGAGCACTGGTTACAACCCCATGTATGTAGGCCCGCAAAATCAGCGCGACTTGGCTTATCATCAGGGTACTGCTTGGCCTTGGTTGGGTGGATTCTATATGGAAGCTTGTTTGCGTGTTTATAAACGCACTCGTCTGAGCTTTATCCAACGTCAGATGGTAGGTTATGAAGACGAAATGGGGCAGCATTGTATTGGAACTATTCCTGAGTTGTTTGATGGTAATCCACCATTTAGTGGACGTGGAGGCATCTCGTTTGCAATGAATGTGGCAGAGGTGCTGCGTACACTTGAATTACTTGAAAAATATAAATACTAAAACAGAAGGAGGACAATTATCATGAAAGTACTTATGTTCGGATGGGAGTATCCTCCTCATGTGTATGGTGGACTCGCTACCGCTAACTTTGGTATCTCACAGGGACTACATGCGCAAGGAGATGTTGAAACCGTATTGTGTTTGCCTCGCCCCTTTGGCGATGAAGACCGCAGCGCTTGCCGTATTGTGGCAATGAACTGTGTGCCTATTGCATGGCGTGATGTAGACTATGATTATGTGAAGAGTCGTGTTTCAGATGTGATGGATCCCGATTATTATTATCGATTGCGTGACCATATATATGCTGATTTCAATTACATGCATGTCAATGATCTTGGCTGCATGGAGTTTGCTGGCGGTTATCCTTCAAATTTGCACGAAGAGATCAATAACTATTCGATTATTGCTGGCGTTGTAGCTCGTACCGAAGAGTTTGATATCATTCATGCCCATGATTGGCTAACCTATCCTGCTGGTATCAATGCTAAGCATGTGAGCGGAAAACCTCTGTGTATACACGTTCATGCCACTGATTTTGACCGTTCACGCGGAAAGGTTAATCCTACTGTTTATGCTATTGAGAAAGATGGTATGGATAATGCCGATTGCATTATGTGCGTATCAGAATTGACGCGTCAAACAGTTATTAATCAGTATCATCAAGATCCACGCAAGTGTTTTACGATGCACAATGCTGTGTATCCATTGCGTCAAGAGCTCCAAGATATTCCGCGTCCCGACCATACAGGTAAAGAAAAGGTGGTAACCTTCCTTGGTCGTATTACTATGCAGAAGGGACCTGAGTATTTTGTTGAAGCAGCCAATATGGTTTTGCATCGCACACGCAACGTGCGTTTCTGCATGGCGGGTAGTGGAGATATGATGGATCAAATGATTTATTTGGCTGCAGAGCGAGGTATTGCTGATCGTTTCCATTTCCCTGGTTTTATGCGAGGCAAGCAAGTGTACGAATGTTTGAAGGATTCGGATGTATATGTAATGCCTTCTGTGAGCGAACCTTTTGGCATTTCACCTCTTGAAGCCATGCAATGTGGTACGCCTAGTATCGTGTCAAAGCAGAGCGGTTGCGCCGAAATTCTTGACAACTGTATAAAGGTCGATTATTGGGATATTAACGCCTTGGCCGATGCTATTTACTCTATCTGTCACAACGAAAGTCTTTTCCGTTATTTGCAGGAAGAGGGTAAGAATGAGGTAGACCAAATAACCTGGGAGAAGGTGGGCGCAAGAATTCGTGACCTCTATATTCGTACAATTAATCACCAACTATAACACAACCTAATTATCATTCAAATGAAAACAATTTGTTTATATTTCGAGATACATCAGAATATTCAGCTTAAGCGTTATCGTTTTTTCGATATCGGCACTGATCACTATTATTATGATGATTATGAGAATGCTCGTATCATCAGTGATGTAGCTGAGCGCTCATACATGCCTGCCCTTACGGCCTTGCTTGATATGATTAAGCAAAATGGCAAATATTTTAAAGTGGCTTTCTCGCTTTCAGGCGTGGGTATGGAACAACTTGAGATGCATGCTCCTCAAGTTATTGAAATGTTACAGAAGTTGAACGAGACTGGTTGTGTCGAGTTCTTGGCCGAACCTTATTCACATGGTTTAGCATCGTTGGTAAATGAAGATAGTTTTGCTGCAGAGGTAAAACGCCAGTGTGCTAAAATGAAAGAATATTTCGGACAGGAGCCAAAAGTGTTGCGCAACTCATCATTGATTTACAGTGATGATATAGGTCTGCAGGCATCTCAGTTAGGATTTAAAGGCATGCTGACAGAAGGCGCTAAACATGTTTTGGGATGGAAATCGCCGCATTATGTTTACAATTGCGCATTAGCTCCCAACCTTAAACTGTTACTGCGTGATGTTACGTTAAGTGATGATATTTCATTACGTTTCAGTAATAAAGAATGGCCTGGCTATCCTTTGTTTGCCGATAATTATATTGATCGCATTGCTAGCTTGCCTAATGAGGAGAAGGTGGTAAATGTGTTTATGGAGTTGTCTGCATTGGGAATTGCACAGTCGCTTTCAAGCAATATTCTCGACTTTATTAAAGCATTGCCTGTTTGTGCAAAGGCTAAAGATATTAATTTTGCTACACCTTCAGAGGTGTGTGACCAATTTGATAGCGTAAGTGGATTAGATGTGCCCGATACTTTAAGTTGGACTGATGAAGAACGCGACGTAAGCAGCTGGCTGGGTAATCCTATGCAGCGCGAGGCTTTCAACAAACTTTATGGCGTTGCTGACCGTGTTCGTATTGCTAATGATCCTCGTATCAACCAAGATTGGGATTATCTTCAGGCATCGAACAACTTCCGTTTCATGACAACAAAGCCATCTAACGTAGGCGTTGATCGTGGCATTTATAGCAGTCCATTTGATGCATTTACTAACTATATGAATATCTTGGGCGACTTTATCAGCCGTGTTAAGAGCCTTTATCCAGAAGAAATTGACAATGAGGAACTAAACTCGTTGCTCACCACAATCAAAAACCAGGATGAAGAGATTGAGCAGAAGTCGAAAGAAATTATCCGTCTTCAGACTAAGATTGAAAAGATTGAGGTAGAGGAGAGCAAACTTCGTGAAAAGCTTGATAAGGCGGCAGGGAAGAAAGCGACTGTTAAAGTCAAAGAGGCGCCTGCTAAGGTGGCTGCTACTAAGGCAAAGGAAACCAAAAAGCCTGTTGCAACAAAGGTAAAAGCTGAACTGACAGCTGATAAGAAACCTGCAAAGGCTAAGACTCGTAAAGCTGCAACTTCTAAGGCTGAACCTACGAAAGAGTAATTATTGATAATAGCATAGCGGTAAGCATTTCTTGTATCTTACCGCTTGCTCTATCTAATATATTTTAAAGAAAAACTCCGATAAACGTTTCAAATCGTTTTATCGGAGTTTTTCGTTTTTACAAAATTCGTGTTGAAAGGTTGGGCCTGCCTTTCTCTAGTATCTGTATGTGGAAAATCTTGATTGCTTATTCTTTCCCAGTGTATTGTCCCATGAAGAAGATAGCATTTGTGTTAGCTTCTGTAATCATGTATACAAACGGACGATTAGCATGGAATGTTACGTGCTTGGGTTCTTCAGTAGGTAGAGCTGACATTGTCATGATAGCAGCTGTTACAGCAGCAGCCTTTGTTCCTTCTTCGTTTACCTCAATTTTAGCCTTTTGAAACATTTGCGATACAAACATGTTTGATTTAGCAATGTTTGTAAAGTCGGCATTTGAGTTGAAAATGTTTGCTGCACCCAATTCGCTGATAATGTTGTTAAGTGTAACGTCTGCTTCCGTTGTAAAGCGTGGCAATTTTAGGTCAACTATACATTGCTCTGCATCTTGTCTCCAAGCGGTCAAGTCAGCGTTTTCCATCGTCTTAAGCATTTCATCAATAGATACACCTTCGTTAGGCAGCATCACCGTCATGGTGTAAGAGCCGTTGCCGTATGGTATGCGTACAGCAGCATACATGTCGTTTTTCCAATATAACAGTTTGTCTGATTTGTGCATCATGGGCACCATTGTTATATCGCGTGTATAGCCTCTGAAATTTTCATTCTTTGTTTGGCTTTTGCTGAATTTATCTGCCCACGTTCCATTGAAGAAGATGGCGTTCATGATGTAGGCAGAAGCATTAGCGTCAACCTTGTCGATGATTGACGGAATCATGCCATTGGTGTTCTTCTTGCACCAATTGTTAATATGTGCTGTTGCCTTTGGTGAAGTGAAATCAAGGCTTTCAATACCAGCATTGTAAATATTTTTCATTTTGTTGGCATAGGCATCCTTCAGATTTACTTCTTTATTCATAGCAAAATAGTTTGCAATGTTCAATGTGGTTCCTTTGTCAGTGTTTCCGCAGCGTTGTATCATCATTTTGTACAGTGCGTTCATATCGTCAAGATCTTTCTCCTCCAGCTGTAAGGCCTTCATGATATCGGCTTTTGTTTGACCATTTGCGCCATTGGCCAACATGGCCATGAGGTATGAAACACTTACAGGCGAAATAACAGTCGACTGCATCTTTGCAGTTTTTTCGAAAAGTTTTACTGCAAACGTGTTATTCTTTGCGATGATACTGTCTTGTGCATCTGTTAATGTGAGGTATTCAGCATCCATATTCTCATATTCTTTGTTTGTTTGGGGTCTTGAAGCTTCTTCTGATGAAACAGATTTGTTTGCTGTGCTGCATGATGTAGCCAGCATTATAGTTCCTGAAAGCATTAACAGTTTTGTCATTTCTCTTTTCATAATTCTTTTTTATATGTATTTTTACTATTTATCTTTTAGCCCACTTTGGGTGGTTTCTTTAGTTTGAAATCTATGAATAATGTTTTCTCTCTGTCTAATTAACGGTTTTGAGTCGGTTATCTTGTATGAAAGCTCTATAAAAATGCTTTTGTATGGATAAAATGAGGCAATCTCAATAAAAATCTGTAATTTTGCAAGTGTTTTTAATAACCAAAATGTTAAGGGGCGCGTTTTTATACGTGCCCACATTTATAATTAGTATTACACAATGGCAGCTTATCTAAGCACAGATAACAAAAAAGTGACTGCAAAGCGCTTTTTTGAGTTTAAGGAGAGAAATGAGAAAATTTCGATGTTAACGGCATACGATTATACCACCGCACGTATTATTGATGCAGGAGGTGTCGATTGTATCTTGATTGGCGATTCGGCATCAAATGTGATGGCTGGTAATATAGACACATTGCCAATTACTGTTGACCAAATGATTTATCATGCCCGCTCTGTAGCTCGTGGTGTCAGTCGAGCTTTGGTTTTGTGCGATATGCCTTTTGGTAGCTATCAGGTTTGTCCCGACGATGCCGTACGAAATGCAGTACGCATTATGAAAGAGAGTGGGGCAGACGCATTAAAACTTGAAGGCGGTATAGAGTTAGTTCCTACTATTACACGTATTATTAATGCTGGCATTCCAGTATGTGGTCACTTAGGTCTTACACCTCAAAGTGTGAATGTTTTCGGAGGATACGGCTTGCGTGCTAAGGATGATGCCGAGGCAGCCAAGTTGATTGCTGATGCCGAGGCGTTAGATAAAGCTGGTTGTTTTGGAATTGTATTAGAGAAAGTTCCTGCTGCTTTAGCTGAAGAAGTTACCAAGCGCGTACGTTGTGCCACTATTGGTATTGGCGCCGGCAATAAGACCGATGGCCAGGTTTTGGTTTATGCTGACATGATGGGCATGTCGCACGGCTTTAAACCCAAGTTTTTGCGTCAGTATGCCGACTTGTGGTCGACGATGACCGACGCAGTGGGCCGTTATGTGAGTGATGTGAAGTCGACCGACTTCCCAAATGATAACGAGAGCTATTAATGAATGATACGTGAGCTGCAGTCTACTACGCCTGTGCACGATAATCTGTGGCACAAGGGATATTCAACACTTTCGTTAGCGGGAATGTTGCTGGTGATGTCAGCCTATATGTTGCTTACACTCACGCCGTTACGTTTGTATGGTACAGTGCTCGCTACCGATGTGGTTGTTCATGTGCAATTTTTTTCGCTTTTAGCGTATGCTGTTGGCATGATGGTTTTTGGTCCCATATGTAATTGGCTTACACAGCGTTACCGTCGTGGCACTGTCTGCATCGTGTCGGTAGCGTTTTACGCGATGTGTGCATTAGCTCACTTCTTCATTGCTACTGGCGATTTGCCCGCCCATCCCTATTTTGTGGTAGGCTTGCGCTTTGTTACAGGTGCCTTTTATGGTTTGGCGCTGATGGTGTTATACGGCACACTCGTGATTGACAAAACCGAATCGTGGCTACGCACCCGAGCCAATCATTCGGCTGCCTGGTTAGCACGTTTAGCCATGGCTATTGGTCCTATTATTGCTGTCATTTTGCATCGCAACCATTTGTCAACCTATGTTTGTGGTGGCGCTTTTGGTTTAGCATTTGTATCAGCCATTTTAATGCGAGTGGTATCGTTCCCATTTAAGGCGCCTGATGAAGATGTTCATGTGTTTTCACTTGACCGTTTCATGATGCCACAAGCTTGGGCTCTGTTCCTGTTCACAGCTTGCGTGTTTATGTGTTACGGTTTGTTGCTTGCCCACACCGTTTCAGTGGCTTTTTACGGTATGTTGTTATTGGGCTTTTTATGGGCACTTATCACTGAGCATTGGACATCGGCTTGTAGCTATAGCCGTCGCGATTTATTGGTATCAGCACTGTTCGTTCTCATGGGCATGGGTATGTATTTTTCTACCCGTGTGTACATGCCTTCTTGTTTAGTGGCCAGCCTTATAGGTGCAGGTTTGGGTATGATGGGAGCTAAAAGCCAATTGGCGTTTATTGAGCGCAGCGAACATTGCCGTCGTGGTACAGCCGTTTCCTCATTTTTCTTGTCATGCGAGATGGGTGTGTCTGTAGGCATCGCATTGGGTCTTTTGATGCCTCAAATAATAGCCTCATAATGGTATAGAAACAAGTAAAACGGCTTTATAAAAGCCGTTTTTTTGTTTAAATACCTATGTACGAACATTTTTTTGTGAAATGGTGCACCATTTTAATCAAAAATCTGTAACTTCGCATTATGAAAATTAATATTGAGTGGAAAAGGGTCTTTCTTTTCATCATTATCTCTCTAGGGTTGGTTCTTATCACCAAGTCTATGTCTATGACAGTAGGAATTTTGATTCTTATGTATGTCGTGGATAGTTGCTTAGTGAAATGGGAAAAGAAGCATCAAAAACAATAATAATCGGGAGAAAATGGCAAATCTAAAAGAATTATACATACAGTGGCGTGGCACCGAGCCCACCAAGATGGAAAAGATAGAAGGTTCGGGTAGTAACCGCGAATACTATCGTTTATATGATGCTGATGGCCATACGGTGATAGGTGTTATTGGCACCAGCCGTGATGAAGATCATGCGTTTATTTACTTGAGCCGTCATTTTGAGCAGCGCAAGCTTCCTGTTCCGCATGTCTTGGCCGTATCAGAAGATGAAATGTGCTATTTACAAACCGACTTAGGCAATACATCGCTTTTTGATGCTATAAAGGGTGGCCGTATGGCTGGCGGACGTTATAATGAGCATGAAAAAGATTTGTTACGTCGCACTATTCGTGAGTTGCCCAATATACAGTTGCGTGGAGCTCGTGGCCTTGATTGGACTAATTGTTACCCTCAGCCTGCTTTTGACGAAGAAAGTGTGCTGTTTGATCTTAATTACTTTAAGTATTGTTTTCTTAAACCATCACAGCTTGATTTTCATGAGTTGAAGTTGGAGGCTAACTTCCACCTTTTTGCCAAAGATTTGGTGTCAGAACAGGGTGAAAGTTTCTTGTATCGCGACTTTCAAGCCCGTAACGTAATGCTTACGCCTGATGGTCATCCACAGTTTATCGATTATCAAGGTGGTCGCCGTGGTCCTTACTATTACGACTTGGCATCGTTCCTTTGGCAAGCATCGGCGCGTTATTCGTCAAAGCTTCGTCGCGAATTGATAACCGAGTATTATAGATCGCTTAAACATTACATTGAGGTGCCGCCAGTTCGCCATTTCAATTCACGTTTGCGTCTCTTTGTATTGTTCCGCACTATGCAGGTGTTGGGCGCTTACGGTTATCGTGGCTACTTTGAACGAAAAAAACATTTCCTCGATTCAATACCTCCAGCCATTGACAATTTGCGCGATCTCCTCACGCATGAAGACGAGTTCCCATATCCTTATATGATGGATATGTTGCGTCGCCTCACTCAGCTTCCGCAGTTTGCACATATTGATCAACCCGTGGTAAGCCGTACTGATGGCTATCGCATTGCTGATAAGAACCCTTATTCTGCCAATCCGCAAGATGGCCCTGCTACCTTCTCTAAGTATGATGGAAAAGGCCCGTTAGTGGTACGTGTCTTTAGCTTTTCTTATCGAAAGGGAATTCCTGAGGATGAATCGGGTAATGGAGGTGGCTATGTCTTCGACTGTCGTTCTACGCATAACCCTGGCCGATACGAGCCTTACAAGAAATTAACAGGTCTTGATGAACCCGTTATTCGTTTTCTTGAAGATGATGGCGAGATATTGACCTTCTTAGACAGTGTGTATAAACTAGCTGATGCCCATGTGAAGCGTTATATAGAACGTGGCTTCACCTCTCTCATGTTCTCGTTTGGGTGTACAGGTGGTCAGCATCGTAGCGTATATTCTGCTCAGCATCTGGCTGAACATCTGCACGAAAAGTTTGGTGTTGAAGTGCACATCTGCCATCGCGAGCAAAACATTACGCAAACGTTGGCACGTATTGAAGGTAAACATAAAAAGTAGATATTAAAAAAAATAGATAGCATGCAGGCAATGATTTTTGCAGCGGGCATGGGCACACGCCTCAAACCGCTGACTGATACCATGCCCAAAGCCATGGTTACAGTAGGCGGACAGCCGTTGATACAACGCGTAATTGCTCGTTTGAAAGCTGCGGGAACCACTCGCATTGTGGTGAACGTACACCACTTTGCTAATCAAATTGTTAGTTATCTGCATGATAATAATAACTTTGGTGTGGATATTCGCATCTCTGACGAAACAGAGAAATTGCTTGAAACAGGAGGCGGTATAAAAAAAGCAGCACCGTTGTTTAATGATAACGAGCCCATCTTGATACATAATGTTGACATTTTAAGTAATGTTGATTTGGCAAAGCTTTATAACCTTGCTTGTTGTGAAGAAGAGGGTAAGGCCGTAGCTGATGCTGTGGTGCTGGTTAGCAATCGTGTTACCAAGCGCTATTTGCTCTTTGATGACGATATGAATCTTGTGGGTTGGACCAATATTGAAACTGGCGAGGTAAAGAGCCCGTTCCTTCAACTTGACGTGAACAAGTGTCATCGTTACGCTTTTGCTGGCATACATGTGGTTTCGCCACGTTTGTTTACATTGATGGACACATTTCCTGACAAGTTTGGCATTATTGATTTTTATCTATCTATCTGTGCCACTCATCATGTGCGCGGTTATGTTAAAAACGACTTAAAGTTGATGGATATTGGTAAACTCGATACCCTTCATCAAGCCGAAGCATTTCTTTCAGAACTTGAATGTTAACAGTTTGTAGTGTACATGCTACACAAATTATACTTTTAGAAAATAACTATATTAATAAATAATAATACAACTCATGCAACAGAAGATTATCATTCTTGATTTCGGATCACAGACCACACAGCTTATCGGCCGTCGTGTTCGCGAACTCGACACCTTCTGCGAGATTATGCCCTATAACAAGTTTCCGAAGGACGACCCCAGCGTTATTGGTGTCATCCTCAGCGGAAGCCCTTATTCGGTGCACGACCAGGAAGCTTTTAAGGTAGACTTGAGCCAGTTTATTGGGCGTATTCCCGTGCTTGGCATTTGCTATGGAGCACAGTTCATCAGCTATGCTAACGGAGGCAAGGTAGAAGCAGCCGATTCTCGCGAGTACGGACGTGCAAACCTTGAGCATTTCGATGCCGAGAACCCTCTGTTTAAAGGATTTGTCCCCAATTCGCAGGTGTGGATGAGTCATGGTGATACCATCACCGCTATTCCTGAAGGTTATCAGTGTATCGCTTCTACGGCCAACGTTAAGTTTGCGGCCTACGCCTCAACTCAGCAGCCAGTGTGGGCAGTTCAGTTCCACCCCGAGGTGTTCCATTCGTTGCAAGGCACACAGTTGCTGAAAAACTTTGTAGTAGATATTTGTGGTAGCCGCCAAGATTGGAGTGCTGATTCGTTTGTTGAAACCACTGTGGCCGAGTTGAAGGCTCAGTTAGGCGATGATAAGGTTATCCTTGGCCTTTCTGGCGGTGTCGACTCTAGTGTTGCTGCCGTATTGCTTAATAAGGCTATAGGCAAGAACCTTACTTGTATCTTTGTTGATCACGGTATGTTGCGTAAGAACGAGTTCCGTGATGTAATGGAAGATTATAAGTGCTTGGGTTTGAACGTTATTGGTGTTGATGCCAGCGAAAAGTTCTTTGCTGACCTCGCTGGTGTTACCGATCCTGAGCAGAAGCGTAAGATTATTGGTCGTGATTTTGTTGAGGTGTTCAACGCTGAAGCTAAGAAACAAACTGGTGCAAAATGGCTTGCACAGGGCACAATCTATCCTGACCGTATCGAGTCGCTTAATATTACTGGAAAGGTAATAAAGAGCCACCACAATGTGGGAGGTCTTCCTAAGGAGATGAACCTTAAACTTTGTGAGCCGTTGAAGTGGCTGTTCAAAGACGAGGTGCGCCGTGTAGGACGCTCAATGGGCATGCCTGAGCATCTTATTACCCGTCATCCTTTCCCTGGCCCAGGCTTGGCTGTACGTATCTTGGGTGACATCACTCCTGAGAAGGTACGCATCCTTCAAGATGCCGATGATATCTACATTCGCGGATTGCGCAACTATAAAGTAAAACTTAGTGGCGAAGATGCTCGTCGTGTGCTGGCTGCTGGCGTTCCTGCCGATATGCAGAATGGCGAGATTGAGGTTTCTCTCTACGACCAAATTTGGCAAGCTGGTACAGTGCTGCTCTCTACAGTGCGTTCTGTAGGTGTAATGGGCGATGAGCGCACCTATGAGCATCCTGTTGCGCTACGTGCTGTAACATCTACTGATGCTATGACTGCCGACTGGGCACATCTTCCTTACGACTTTATGGCAAAGGTTTCGAACGAGATTATTAACAAAGTGCGTGGCGTAAATCGCGTTTGCTATGATATCTCTTCAAAACCACCTTCAACAATCGAGTGGGAGTAAAAATATCTTCGGTATAATGTTATTTATCATATAGGTTTAAGTGTACATTATATCAAATATTTTTAAAACAAAATACAGTGTAGGGCTGAATTCCAATTGAGGAGTTTAGCCCTATTTTTGTCTTTGAAAGGACAATCAGGCATTGTGAAATTTCTAACTCATATTTTTGCATAAATATTCATATTGCTTGCCTGTTGAGAAAGGCATCAAATTACAATCTGAAAGCCTTGGTTTTACCTCCTAAAATGCGGCATATTACACCCTGAAATGCGTCATATCAGAGCCTGAAATGGGGCATATCTCAAAACAGAGGTATCAAGAATGAAAAGTGTAAGCAATATTTCGATATTGCTTATAATTTGTTAGAAAATTAAGAAATGTTTAGTGAATAAACCTTAATATCGATTTTGCATATTTATTCATCATCTTGCATAAATATGCAAAAACCTCCATATCCAATGTAAGATATGGAGGTTAAATATTTATAACTGATATTTTATCAATTATTTCTTGTTCGGGGTGAGGTCGATAGCTAATGTAGCACCTACCATCGGGTTGTTACCCAGCTCTCTTCAACAGATTATCGTTCATGGCAAAGCCTTTTACGATATATTCCTTCAGTACCTTAGTCGCCCATATTCTGAATTGAACACCACGGTATGAATGTACACGATAACCAACGCTGATAATCATGTCGAGGTTGTAGAAAGCTATTACTCTTTCAACCTTGCGAGTTCCTTCGTTTTGAACTGTTGCAAAATTTGCAATAGTTGCCTCTTCTTGTAATTCTCCATCCTCTAACACATTCTTTATATGTCGTGAGATAGTGGATTTATTACGCTGAAACAACTCTGCCATCTGGTCAAGTGAGAGCCAGACAGTATCGTTTTGCAGCTTTATCTCTATCTGTGAATCGCCGTCAGGAGTTTGGTATAACAGAAATTGCCCTTTATCCATAATGTTATAATAGTATTCAAATGCAAATATATAGCTTTTCTCTGATATAACTGCTCGTTCTGTGATTAAATAAAGGGAAATAGCCCGATCTTGCCACTTTCTCAGCTAAATATTCGTGGTTCTCACTTAATTTCCGTACTTTTGCTATGCTGATTGGAGGCTCTGTGTAAAAGCAGGGAATAGCCAGTTAGTCAAGAAGGCGTATCAAGCTATTCATACCGCTCTAAAATGTCTGGAAAACAAAGAAGAAAGGTGTTAATGAATAGAAACGATATGCCCTTCCTTGGTGTATATGATAATGTTCGGTACAGCCCTTATTGTACCCCTACATATCAGCACTGGGGATGGGGCTGTAGTTTCTGTACATTCACACCAAAGGTTTTATTTCCAGACTACCTAGAGCGAGGGATGGCAGACACGAAACTCCATCCCTTTCTTGTATCTATACTATTAACCGCCATGAGTTTGTGGAGTTGTATTGGCAAAAAGAAAGAATACGGATGAAACAAAGAATCTTATTTTTACTGTCTCTTTTGCTCGTTTGTTCTTTTGTATATGCTCAGTCTTCAATGACAATTCAATGCGAAAAGCCAGGAAAACTTTCCAAAATGCTCAAAGGCAAAGAAAACGTAAGCTCGTTAATTATCTCTGGTAAACTTGACGGAAAAGACATCGAGTTTATCAACGCTCTCTCGAATCTTGAGCAATTAGATTTAAGAGATGCTGAAATTGAAGATGGTTATCAATACACGATTATAGATGGAAAGACAAAGCATAAGCTTTACATTCGCGACAAAACTTTGTTGTTTGCTCCATCAAATACAATAAAGGAACTTCATATTCCCTTCAAGTTTTATATCGAAAGTATGCCTCATGCGTTAAAGGTAGCGAATATAAAAACTGCTAAAGAATATCAAGTTGCAAATATTCAGAATTTGTATATTCATTCTATTAATCGCAATTTTGATTATGGCAGATATAGGGGAGGTTTGAATGCTCGCAACTTACATCTTGACGGAATTTTAGAAAGTTCTGATTGGGAAAAAACTCTTGCCTATTTGTCCGTATTGGATCATAGAAATATGTATGTAACAAAATGGAAAGGAGTAGGATTATTAGTAAGAGAACAGGAAAAACCAGAATTTGACACATTGTCCTTATCAGTATATCCTGATTTGCAGAGTAGTACATTTCGCATAGGTAACCTTCCCGAATCTAAAGTTTTAGTATATAAGGATAAAAAAATATTATCACATTGGTTGGAGGAAAAATCAGACATAACAAGAGAAGATTTATCTGGTTTTGATGCTATTATGGCAGGAGCTTTTGATGGACATCATGAGATAAAGACTGTGACACTACCCAATAATATAAAAATCATTCCTGTCAACTGTTTTAAGGACTGCAATATTGAATCTATCACAATGGATAGCGTAGAATATATTTTCGACAATGCTTTTTCTGCTTCTCAAATAACATTCAATATGAAAGAACCACCTGCATTTCAAAATATGTATCATTATGATGAAATTTTTAATATGGCAGAGATACGGATACCCAAGGGCACAAGAAAACAATACCAATTAGGAAACTGGAAAAATTACGTAGTTCATGAAGATGGTGAGAAGAATAATTATGAATTTATTGTAGAAAAGCCAGGAATACTTAATCAATATATTACCGACAATGTAATACAAACTGCTCAGAATATATCGTTGACTGGCATTTTGTATGATACAGATATAGATGTTCTCAATAAATGCAAAGGCATAAAATATTTGGATATTTCTAAAACATTGATTTTAAAATCTCCTGCTACAATCCAGAAGGAGGAAGAAGATTCTAAGGCATTTTTGTCTCTGTTAGGAGGTTTGACAAATATGGCGGCAAAAAATGCTCAAAAGAAGTATGACTATGGAGTAGGTAATCTCGCAGATGCTGTCGGAACAAAGGCTATAGCTGACTTTTTTAATGAAGCGTCGAAAAATATATCAAACAAAAAAATTACTCCCAATAAAGATTGTTTGCTTCCAAGATTGGATATGCCACAATTAGAAGAGATACACTTGCCTATTTTCCTCAAACATCTTGGCCATGGAATCAAACATCATAAGAAACTAAGAAGGATTATATTGCCTCCAGCTTTAGAAACACTTGATACAGATGCGTTTAGTGGATGTATGTCTTTGGACTCAATTTCTCTACCAGGCACAGTAAAAGCTTTCGTGTATGACCAATATAGTAATGAAGAAAATAAAAACTTATGTAGTTTGAAATATGTTGATTTGAGTCAAACTCAATTAACGGAAATACCCATGGGTTGGCTTGGGGAAACAGGAGGTGACATGGAATATATATCCTTCCCTAAAACGCTCAAAGAATTTGAGTTAGATATAGAGTTGGGATACTCTAATTGTGATATATATGTTCCTTTAGAAGAAGGAAGTCTTCGCTATATTTATCCATCAAAAGGAAATACCATCACCAGAGTTCATGTTCCAAAAGGATGTAAGGCAGGATGGACGACTCATGACTCTCATCCTATAACTATTATTGACGATCTATGATATAGGGAATTATATATGATAGAACAGCATATTTATTCATCATCTAGCATAAATATGCAAAAATAAACCTCCATATCCTACAATGGATATGGAGGTTAAATATTTATAACTGATATTTTATCAATTATTTCTTGTTCAGGGCGAGGTCGATAGCTACGGCGATAGCTACTGTAGCACCTACCATCGGGTTGTTACCAATACCGAGGAAGCCCATCATCTCAACGTGTGCAGGAACTGAAGAAGAACCAGCAAACTGAGCGTCAGAGTGCATACGGCCGAGAGTATCAGTCATACCGTAAGAAGCGGGACCTGCAGCCATGTTATCGGGGTGCAAGGTACGGCCTGTACCACCACCTGAAGCTACTGAGAAGTAGGGCTTGCCAGCGAGCACGCGCTCCTTCTTGTAGGTACCAGCAACGGGGTGCTGGAAGCGGGTGGGGTTGGTAGAGTTACCAGTAATTGATACGTCAACATTCTCGTTCCACAGAATTGCAACACCCTCGCGAACGTCGTTAGCACCGTAGCAGTTTACCTTTGCACGGGGACCGTCAGAGTAAGCGATACGATCAACAATCTTCAACTCGCCTGAATAGTAGTCGAAGTCGGTCTTAACGTATGTAAAGCCATTGATGCGGCTGATAATCTGTGCAGCGTCTTTGCCCAGACCGTTGAGGATAACACGCAGAGGGTTCTTACGAACCTTGTTTGCCATCTCAGCAATCTTGATAGCACCCTCAGCAGCTGCGAACGACTCGTGACCAGCGAGGAAAGCGAAGCACTCAGTCTCCTCACGCAACAGACGGGCAGCGAGGTTACCGTGACCCAAACCTACCTTACGGTCGTCGGCTACTGAACCAGGGATGCAGAAGCTCTGCAGACCGATACCGATAGCCTCGGCAGCGTCGGCAGCTGTCTTAACACCCTTCTTGATAGCGATAGCAGCACCACAAACGTATGCCCACTTTGCATTTTCAAAGCAGATGCGCTGTGTGTCTTCACACATCTGATAAGGATCTACGCCTGCGTTTTCGCAAATCTCATTGGCCTCTTCGATAGAGTTGATACCATTCTCTTTAAGAGCGGCCAGCACCTGCTTGATGCGACGCTCCTGGCTTTCGAATTGAACTTTTCTTATCATTTCTGTATCTCCTTATTCTTTACGTGGGTCAATAGATTTAACAATTCCCTGCTCAGCGGTAGTGCGGCCGTAGCTGCCAGTGAACTTCTTCACTGCCTCGTTAGCGTCCATACCGTTCTTGATGGCTTCCATCATCTTGCCCAGGTGTACATACTCGTAACCGCAAACCTGATTGTCTTTGTCAAGGAACATCTTGGTGATGTAACCTTCTGTCAGCTCGAGGTAACGTGTACCCTTAGCTACAGTACCATACAGTGTACCTGTCTGGCTGCGAAGGCCCTTGCCGAGGTCCTCAAGTCCGGCACCGATAACGAGACCGTCCTCAGAGAAAGCGCTCTGTGAACGTCCGTAAACGATCTGAAGGAAGAGCTCGCGCATTGCTGTGTTGATGGCGTCGCATACCAAGTCGGTATTCAAAGCCTCAAGGATAGTCTTGCCAGGAAGAATTTCTGATGCCATGGCAGCAGAGTGAGTCATACCGGTGCAACCGATAGTCTCTACGAGGCACTCCTGGATAACACCCTCTTTGATGTTCAGAGAGAGCTTGCAAGCACCCTGCTGAGGAGCACACCAACCCACACCGTGGGTATAACCAGAGATGTCTTTGATCTCCTTGGCCTGAATCCATTTACCCTCTTCAGGAATGGGGGCGGGTCCGTGGTTAGGACCTTTTGCAACAACGCACATGTTGTTGACTTCGTTAGAATAAGTCATATTCCTTTACTTTTATTAAATAATGAATAATAAAATACTATATTTCTAATTGCAAAGTTACTATTTTCTCTTGAAATATACCTATCTTTAGGTATTCTTTTTCACTCTTTAACCTCATTTTTCATTATTACCGATAAGAATTTATTTTTTTGTTGTACCTTTGCAAAGATTAGTGGCGTATGCTTCATAACGCAAATGGGTGGTCATGTGGCACATCTGTTGCAAAAACGATAAATGAAAGAACTATGGAAAAAGTAATAATTAAGGATATCGAATTGCAGAAAGCTTCAGAAGAAGGTATGGATGCCTTTGTTGATGTCTTTGTGAAACATACACTTGACCTAGTGGGGGGGGAATTGACAGCTGAAACAATGCCTCGCTTAAGCGCCGATCAAATAACCCTGTTGGGCTATAATATCTTACGCGACGAGGTGATGAATGGTGGCTATATTCAGCTCATACACAATGGCTATGGTGGCTTTATCTTTATGAATCCTTTTGCTCGTGCTATGAAGGAATGGGGGCTGGTAGAACTGGCTCGCCATATACGTAAAGTAATACCTTTATATAAAAAATATCGCGATCGTATTGAGATTGACTGTGATGACGACCAGTTTATGGCCCTATTTGAACAGATGCCCGAGTTTGACGATTTTGATGACGATTTTGTGGTCAACGAAGAACAATGGACAGCTCAGATAGCCTACTATCTGGATGAACATATTGATCAGTTCGCCATCATTGAAAAATAATATTCCGTTAACCCATACATAAGTTCTTTGCTTAAGCAAGCGCCTAATAAGGTGAGCGGAGATAGAAAAGGAAACAAGAGAATATGAACAACGAAGAAGTGTTGTTACGGAAGAAAAGTCCGGTACAGATAAGAAATAAGAAAGCCTCATTCGAGTTTTTCTTTATAGATACCTATACGGCTGGTATCGTATTGACGGGTACAGAAATCAAGTCGATACGCATGGGTAAAGCCAGCCTTGTCGATGCCTTTTGCTATATAAACAACGGTGAAATATGGGTGAAGGGAATGAACGTTTCACCTTATTTCTATGGTTCGTATAATAACCACGAGGCCAAACGCGACCGTAAGTTGTTGCTAAACAAACGCGAGATATACCGCCTACAAGAAGCTACGAAACAGGTGGGTTACACCATTGTGCCTACACTTATCTTCATAGATAAACATGGACGGGCGAAAATAGATATTGCGTTGGCAAAGGGTAAAAAAGAGTTTGATAAACGTCAAACTTTGAAAGAAAAAGAAGACAGAAGAGAGATGGATAGAGCCATCAAGCGTTATTAATACATCATGATACGTTGTAGCCCCACAGCACGTGTACGATGACAGCCGTGATAATGATGACAGATATTAGGCAAATAATAAAACAAAGAATATTGGTTCTTGATGGTGCTATCGGAACCATGATACAACAATATCAGTTAGAAGAAGACGATTTTAGAGGCTATCGCTTCAGAAATGCGTCGGGCATGTTGAAAGGTAATAACGACATGCTTAACATCACGCGTCCTGACGTGATTGAAGATATTCATTGTAAGTATTTACGGGCTGGAGCCGATTTAATAACAACTAATACTTTTAGTTCGCAACGCATTTCTCAAGCCGATTATCATTTAGAAAATTTTAGTCGAGAGATGGCGTTAGAAGGGGCACGATTAGCTAAAAAGTGTGCCAATGCATATAGCACAGCAGAACATCCACGCTTTGTATGTGGTAGCGTAGGCCCTACAAACAAAACATGTTCAATGTCGCCAGATGTGAATGATCCTGCTGCTCGCGACATGGATTATGACACACTGCTTGAAGCATACATTGAACAAATAGATGCGCTTCTTGAAGGTGGAGTAGATGTGCTGTTGCTTGAAACCGTTTTTGATACATTGAACGTTAAGGCGGCTATCGATGCATCGCTTCAAGTAATGGAAAAACGAGGTGTCGACTTGCCCATAATGGTCTCGGTTACCATTAGCGATTTGGCTGGTCGCACTTTAAGCGGACAAACATTAGGTGCTTTCCTCGCTAGTATTAGCCAGTATCCTATCTTCTCTGTAGGCTTGAACTGTTCGTTTGGTGCCAGCCAAATGACACCCTTCTTGCGCGATTTATCTGCTATGGCTCCTTATTATGTGTCGGCATATCCTAACGCAGGATTACCAAACTCGCTTGGGCAATATGATGAAACGCCCGATAGCATGGCTGTGCAGATTGCCGATATCGTTAATGAGGGATTGGTAAATATCATTGGTGGATGCTGTGGAACCACAGAAGAATTTATTGCAAAATATCCTGATATAGTAAAAGGCGTTGCACCACGTAAGCCTGCCCCTCGACCCATAAATATGTGGCTTAGCGGTCTTGACCTATTAGAAGTAACACCTGAGGTGCGTTTTGTAAATGTGGGTGAGCGTTGCAATGTGGCAGGTTCAAGAAAATTTCTACGCCTTATTGGCGAACACAATTATAATGAGGCGTTGAGCATTGCTCGAAAACAAGTAGAGGATGGCGCTCTCGTTATTGACGTAAACATGGACGATGGCTTGCTGGATGCAAAGGCCGAAATGAAAACGTTTCTTAACTTGTTGGCATCAGAGCCTGACATTGCCCGTATTCCCGTAATGATCGACTCGTCTGATTGGGACGTCGTGATGCAAGGTTTGAAATGTGTACAAGGAAAATGTATTGTCAATTCAATATCATTGAAGGCGGGTGAAGAACAGTTTCGTCAACATGCGCGCGATGTAAAACGTTTTGGAGCCGCCGTAGTTGTGATGTGTTTTGACGAAGAAGGACAAGCATGTACCTATGAGCGCAAAATAGCTATTGCCGAAAGAGCTTATCGTATCTTGGTTGATGAAATAGGCTTCAATCCGCTTGACATTATTTTCGACCCTAATGTGCTGGCTGTAGCAACGGGTATGGAGGAGCATGATGCCTATGCATTAGCTTTTATACGTGCAACAGGGTGGATTAAGAAAAATCTTCCAGGAGCACATATTAGTGGTGGCGTAAGTAATTTGTCATTCTCGTTCCGCGGAAACAACTATATTCGTGAGGCAATGCATGCCGTTTTCTTGTATTATGCCATTCAACAAGGCATGGATTTTGGTATTGTCAATCCTGCCTCTAAAGTAACTTACGACGAGATACCCAAAGAACATCTTTGTATCATAGAAGATGTTGTGTTGAATAAGAGTAATGACGCGTCTGAACGACTGATTGAATTGGCCGATAAGGTGCGTGCAGAGAAAGAAAAAGAAAAAGCTGCTGGTGTGACATCTGTCGCCAGTGCTTCGCATCAACAATGGAGAGATAAAACAGTTGAAGAGCGCTTGCAATATGCACTAAAGAAGGGCATAGGCGATTATATTGAGGCAGATATACATGAGGCGTTAGAAAAATATTCTCGCGCAGTAGATATCATAGAAGGCCCCCTTATGGCTGGCATGAATGAGGTGGGCGAACTCTTTGGATGTGGAAAGATGTTCTTGCCACAGGTGGTGAAAACTGCTCGTATCATGAAACAGGCCGTAGCAGTGTTGCAACCGTATATTGAGGCTGATAAAAAAGATAATGCTTCGTCGGCAGGAAAAATATTAATGGCTACCGTGAAAGGTGATGTTCATGATATAGGAAAGAATATTGTTGATGTAGTTCTTTCATGTAATAACTTTGAGGTTCTCGACCTCGGGGTAATGGTGCCTGCAGAACAGATAGTTAAGAAGGCAATAGAAGAAAAGGTTGATATTGTAGGATTGAGCGGACTGATAACGCCAAGTTTACAGGAAATGGTGAATGTGGCTGTTGAAATGAAACGTGCAGGTCTTGACATCCCTATAATGGTGGGTGGCGCTACAACCAGCCAGATGCATGTAGCATTGAAAATCGCACCTGAGTATGATGGCCCTGTTATATGGACGAAAGATGCTGCCCAAACGCCGTTGGCGGCAACAAAAGTGCTTAAAGAGGGCGGAAAGCAGAGCGTAAAGGCTGAATTGGATATACTTTATGCACAGCTTCGCGCTGACTATGCGGCAAAACAAGAACAACTGATGTCGCTGGAAAAGGCACGTGACAATAAACTGAATTTATGGAATAAATAATGCTGATTGAAAACGTCGTGTAAACTATCGTACTCGTTAGCATTAACAATAAAATTGAATCGTTTTTTAAGATTATTAAAAAATATGGCTTTTAACAAGAAAAGAGTATGGCATTGTTTGCCTGGCCAGCCCATTACTGAACTGGATGAAAGAGTAATGTATTGGGAAAAGAAAGGTAAAGAGGTTCCTTCACGCGATTTGGTGAAGACACCGGAACAAATTGAAGGTATTCGCCGTAGTGGTGTTATCAACACTGGCGTTCTTGATGAAGTGGCAAAACATATTCATGTGGGAATGAGCACGCTCGAAATTGATAAAATATGCTACGACTATTGTGTGGAACACGGGGCCACACCTGCTTGTCTTAACTATGAGGGGTATCCTAAAAGCGTATGCACAAGTATTAATGAAGTGGTATGTCACGGCATTCCGAAAGAAGAAGATGTGCTTGAGGAAGGCGATATTGTAAATGTTGATTTTACAACCATTCTTGATGGTTACTATGCAGATGCTTCGCGTATGTTCATTATGGGTAAAACCTCTCCAGAAAAAGAACAACTGGTACGCGTTGCCAAGGAATGTCTTGAGATAGGTGCCGAGGCGGCCAAGCCCTATTGCTTTGTAGGCGATATAGGACATGCTATTCAAAAACATGCCGAGAAATATCATTATGGTGTGGTAAGAGACCTGTGTGGACATGGTGTAGGTTTGAAATTTCATGAAAAACCTGATGTGATGCATTTTGGCCATAAAGGTCAGGGTATGTTGCTCGTTCCAGGAATGGTCTTTACCATTGAACCAATGATTAATATGGGCACTTGGAAAGTTTTCCTTGATGCCGATGATGAATATGGTTGGGAAATTATTACTGGCGACGAATTGCCAAGCGCTCAATGGGAGCACACCTTTGTTATGACAGAACATGGGGTGGAAATTCTTACCTATTAAATGTTTAAATGATGGAAAAGGATATATACATATTGGGCATTGAAAGCAGTTGTGATGATACATCGGCTGCTGTTTTACGCAATGGGGTGTTGTTAAGCAACGTTACTGCATCGCAAGATGTGCATTTCGAATATGGTGGTGTGGTTCCTGAGTTAGCATCGCGTGCTCATCAGCAGAATATAGTACCTGTAGTGACAGCGGCCTTGAAGCGTGCTGGTATCACGAAAGAACAGCTTACAGCCATTGCTTTCACGAGAGGGCCTGGTTTGATGGGTTCGTTGTTGGTAGGTGTGAGCTTCACTAAAGGTTTTGCTCGTAGTTTGGGCATCCCGATGATTGATGTTAATCACTTGCAAGGACATGTGATGGCCCACTTTATAAAAGAAAGTGATGACGATCAGTCGGCACCACCCTTCCCCTTTATATGTCTGTTGGTTAGTGGTGGCAATTCGCAAATAGTGAAAGTGAATGCTTATAATGATATGGAGGTGTTAGGACAAACAATTGATGATGCCGCTGGCGAAGCCATTGATAAGTGTTCGAAAGTAATGGGGCTGGGCTATCCTGGTGGACCTATTATTGATAAGTTAGCACGTCAAGGCAATCCATTAGCATATCAATTCTCTGAACCCCACATTCCTGGGTTTGATTATAGCTTTAGTGGCTTGAAAACCTCTTTCTTATATAGCTTACGTAAATGGGTGGCTGAGGATCCTGATTTTATTGAGCATCATAAAAATGACCTTGCTGCTAGCTTAGAGCATACTATTGTTGATATATTGATGAACAAGTTGCGTAAGGCTGTTAAGCAAACAGGAATAAAACATGTTGCCGTGGCAGGTGGCGTATCAGCAAATAATGGCTTGCGTAACGCTTTCCATGATCATGCTAAGAAGTATGGTTGGACTATTTATATTCCAAAGTTCAGTTATACCACTGATAATGCTGCAATGATAGGTATAACAGGATATTATAAATATCTTGATCATGATTTCTGCACGATTGATAAACCCGCTTTCAGTAAAGTGACGTTTAAATAGTTTGAGTGTACGGTTGAAAAAATAATTAATATAACAACAAAACAAATCGGAGATGGAATTTGAGAAGAAAGTATTGAGTAGAGAAATACAACAATATTTGTACGAGTCGGGTAAAAAAGTAGGCACAGCTGAAAGTTGTACTGGTGGTAGAGTGGCTGAAGCTATTATCGCTGTACCTGGGGCATCGGCTTATTTTAAAGGTGGCGTTGTAAGTTACACTAATGATATAAAAGAAAGTATCTTAGGTGTTGGTCATCAATTGCTTGAAGAGAAAACAGCGGTGTGTGAGGAGGTAGCTATTGCTATGGTGAAGGGCGCAATAAAGGCGCTGAATGTCGACTTCGCTATTGCTACAACAGGTGTTGCTGGACCTGCTGGTGGAACGGCTGAAAATCCTGTTGGCACCATTTGGATTGCCTGTGGCTCGGCTGATGATGTGGAAACAGTGAAACTGACTGAAGATTTTGGTCGAGACATTAATCTTGCTATTGCCACAAGCAAAGCTTTGCAACTATTCTTAAATTATCTTTCAGAACATCTGCCTAAGCCTGCAGTTGAAGGTGAAGCACCTGTTGTAAATATGGAACTGTAAGTATCTGCTTACCTCTTAACGATTTGCACGTATGATAAACGTGATAGAACGTAAGGTGGAGGGCAAACACAATATGGAAACGTGTGAGGACGCAATTGTTCTCACACCCCATTTTGTGGCTGTTATTGATGGTAGTACCAGCAAAACAACCTTCCGTCATTACCATGGAGCTAGTAATGGACGAATGGCAATGACAATTATTAAAAACTATATTGAGAGAGAAGCAGAACCTAACATGACGGTTGATAGCTTTTGTAGAGGCGTTACGAGTTTTATAAATCAGATTTATAGGGTGTCTCAAAGCCTTCGTCGTATGGAACAGCATCCTGAAGAACGTCTCACTGCATCTGTGGCCATCTTTAGCTGTGAACGTAAAGAGGTTTGGATGATAGGCGATTGTCAAGCTATTGTTGACCAAGTGTATTATAACAATGATAAGCCTGACGAGGCTGTAATAGCGGCAAAACGTTCACAACTGATTAAACAGGGGGTAGCGCCAAGTGAAGCCCGAAGATTGATAGAACCGATGCTCGTTCGCTCGGTAATAGGGGGTCAAAATAAAAGCTATGCTGTTGTCGATGGTTTTCCCGTTTTTATGCAAGGTGTAATTGTGATCCCAGCTCATTCAGAGGTGGTATTGGCTACTGATGGATATCCTTTTTTACGTTCAACATTAGCTGAGAGTGAGGAAACATTGTCTCAACAGCTACGTAAAGATCCGCAAAATATACAAACATTTTTGGCAACGAAAGGAATAAAAGAAGGTAATAGCAGTTTCGACGACCGTGCTTTTATACGCTTCTCTGTCTTGTAATATTATAAAATGTAAAAAGGCTATAACTATATTGACGTTATAGCCCTTCTTTATGGATAGCTTTTTTGTATATTCAATTACATACGTTAAGTTATGCTTTTGTGGAGAGGTTCTATTTCTTGCTTGTATCTTTTAAATACGAAGAAACAAATTGTTCTAACTCTTCACCACGAAGTCCTTTCTTCAAGATAATACCCTTTTTATTTGCTATGATGGTGTATGGGATGGCATTTGCAGAAAATTGTTTAGCAACATAACTGTCCCATCCACGTAATTCAGACAACTGAAGCCAAGGCATATTCATCGTTTCAACAGTATTTTTCCATTTGTTGTAGTCTGAATCTAAAGATATACCTATAATTCCGAGGCCTTGTTCATGATAGGTGGTATACATAGCTATAAGATTTGGCATTTCATGCATACAAGGACCACACCAACTTGCCCAAAAGTCGATAATAGTAATTTCGTTTTTCTTAATTTCATTCATTAACGAAACTTCGTTTCGATCGAAATTAGGAACAGAAATTTGATGAAAGAGAGCCGACTCTTCATCAGATGCAAAAACGCTGGTGTCGTTATGTTCAATTGCCTCTTCTTGATGTGAGGCGGTTTGGGGTTTGTTTTGGCAAGCCATGAGCATAAGGCTCATGGCTACCAAAAAATATAAAATTGAACAATTTATCTTCTTACTGTTCATAGCAGCGTGATAAATGGTTGTATTAGTCGTTGTTATACCAAATATTGTGAGCTGATGCTCTCATTGCTAACCACACGACGGATGGTCTCGGCAAACATATCGGCTACTGACAACTGTTTTACTTTAGCACAACGTTGTGAGTAGGGGATAGAGTCGGTAAAGACAATTTCTTCAAGGGCAGAATTCTGAACGCGTTCAGAGGCTGGACCACTCATTACACAGTGTGAAGCACATGCACGAACACTTGTTGCTCCAGCGGCCTTCATAATGTCGGCGGCCTTAGTAATGGTGCCAGCGGTATCTACCATATCGTCTACAATAATTACATTCTTGCCCTTTACATCGCCAATAATCTGCATGCTTTCTACCACATTGGCTCTTGCACGTGTTTTGTTACAAAGAACCAGCGGGCAACCAAGATATTTTGCAAATGTATTGGCACGTTTTGAACCGCCAACATCAGGTGAAGCAATCACCATATCTTTGATGTGCAAGCTTTGCAGGTAAGGAAGGATTACACCCGAAGCATACAAGTGGTCAACAGGTACATCGAAGAAACCTTGTATCTGATCGGCATGCAAGTCCATAGTAATCAAGCGGTCAATGCCAGCTGCACTCAGCAAATCAGCAACCAACTTGGCACCAATGCTTACGCGGGGTTTGTCTTTTCTGTCTTGTCGTGCCCAACCGAAATAGGGAATTACTGCAATAATGTGGCGAGCAGAAGCACGCTTTGCTGCATCAATCATGAGCAGAAGTTCCATAAGGTTGTCAGAGTTAGGGAATGTGCTTTGTACCAAGAATACATCGCGACCACGAATTGACTCTTCGTACGATACTGCAAATTCTCCATCCGAGAATCTAGTAACCACCAAATTTCCCAGAGGGCACCCTAAACTTGCGCAGATTTTTTCTGCAAGGTATCTCGTGTTAGTACCCGAGAACACCAAAAAAGAGTTTTTTGCACTCATTTCCATTAATGTTGTTTATGTTGAGAAATATATGTTTCAGTTTTTATCCTATTGATTTGCGCAACTTTTCAAAATGGTTGATGACATTTTTAAAGTCTACTTGCTGATGGATATCAAAGCGGTTCCAAATGTCGCCTCTGATGACAACACCACCAAATCCGAGCTCTTTAGCAATACGAATATTGTCACATGTCATTCCGCCCATAGCATACACCTTTTTATCAATAAGACCTTTGTCGGCAGCATCCTCCAGCTGTTGCATGGTGAATGTCGATTTGTCTTCGCTGTTTGACAAGCTGTTGAAGATGTTATGTAAGAAAACGCAATTCGACGTCTTCTTCATTTCTTTCAGTTGTTCTAAGTTGTTGCACGAACGTCCTACCTTGCCTTTATAACCGACAGGAATTTCTGTCTCAGTAGTGTCAAGATGAATGCCTGCCAAATGATATTCGTCTTTTAAATAAAAATGGCCGTGCACAGTTATCTTGTTATAGTAGTCGTCAGACATCAATGACAGTAGACGTTCTGCATACATCGGCGATGCCCCTGGCTTATATAGATGTAAATTGTCCATTCCCTGTTCAAAGAGGGCTGAAAGGATCTTGTCTTCCTCCACAAAGAATGTGGATTTCGTCATTATTATGAGCTTCATCGTCCTTAGTTTTCTTTTTCATTGCAAATGTATGAATTTTCTGTCAAACGTGCAATAATAGTGTAAGGAATTTTGCTTTTCATCCGTTTTCTATGACCTAAATGCCATCAACGACGCTTTGTTGCGTTAGTCTCTTAATTTTATTTCGCAGTTGTCTAATGATTCGATAATGGCCAACGATTCAACGTGGATGCCTTGTTTACGCAGGTATTCACCGCCGTTCTGAAAAGCTTTTTCAATGATAAATCCCATGCCTACAAGTTCGGCATCGGCTTGCTTCACCAAGTCAATGATGCCTTTGGCCGCATTTCCATAAGCGAGAAAATCATCAATAAAGAGCACTCTGTCACCCTTTTTCAGATATTCTTTGCTAATAACGACATTGTACGAGCGTTGCTTTGTAAATGATGTTACTTCAGTGCATAACATTTCGCCCATGGTGTTTGGCTTTTTCTTTTTAGCAAAAACAACGGGCAGATTGAGAAGGAAACCCATCATGATGGCTGGTGCTATACCAGATGCTTCAATCGTGATAATCTTGTTTACTTCAGAAGCTGCAAATCGGCGAATAAACTCTACCGCGATATCTTTCATCAAGTTAGGATCCATTTGATGATTAATAAACTTATCAACCTTTAAGATGCCACCAGGAAAGCACTTTCCATCTTTTTCGATACGTTCTTTGAGTTGTTTCATATAAGTGTTTAATATACGTGTGTGATAATATGTATTTATATTAATTATTTAAAACATAGTGTGGGGCGTTTTTGTTGGTTATCCGTTATAAATCCATGATAATAATTTATTCGTACTAGTAAATGGAAATCTAAACCATCTGAATTTTGCAGTGGGCTTTCCACCGAAGTTAAGTATAAATTCTCTGTATGGATTGGAACGATAGGGAAGACCTACGTCAAGAAAGTACATATGGTTGTAACCATTGTCTTGTGCGTAAGTTAATGCTCCCCAAACGGTCATTAAAGCAGGGCGTAATAATGGGTATGTTTTACGACGTGAGGCTGTAAACCATAAATAGGCATCGTTATTAGAAAATAACACTGTACATCCTCCTATAATTTTGTTCTTATAGGTGGTGATGAGGTTTACTCCGCTTCCTGATTGATGTATCTGTTGAAACAGTTTAAAATGGGGAATATTGCGTCGAACCTTAAAACGGAAATGCTTTTTCAGTAACGAAACATAACGTTGCGTTTCAATGTCATTATTGCATGGGCGGGTAGACACTCCGTTTGCCTGAATATTCTTTATTCGTTGCAGGGTCTTATCTCCTAACCGCTTTTCTATTGGAGCACTATGCAGCGAATTGTGTATTTCTTGCCAGGGGATGGGAATGTATCCATTTCTTCGGAACAATTTATATCCAAACATTTTGGCTTTTAGCCTGCTATATTCTGCATACAGGCATTTTGTGCGTCTGAATATTCTTGTTGCCTCTAATAACATTGTGTTAAATATTTCTTCTTTGTTCGAAATGTTTATGTCATATTCGCCTTCACCATAAACATGGCCATGTCGAATAAAGAATGGTGGGAGAACAGAATGGTGGGTTACGATAATAATCAGCATGTGGGCAACCACGCACTTTTGAGCATCGAAAGCAATGACCATATATGGTGCTATGCCTGGTGCTTGTTCAAGTGTGCGGAAGAACTGACTGCTGTGAAAAAAATCGGTGCAGACCATTTCTGGCAACTCGTCGCCATGTGATATCGTAACAACCCTTGCCTCATTCATGCAACAAAAATAGTAAATGTTTTTTAATCCTACAACTATATTTTATTGATATTTGATTTGGCATTGCATTTTTTGATTTATCTATTAAATTATACATAATATGTTTTACACATAGTTTCAATTAATAATTGAGATATCGGATATGTTTCTGACATAAATTGTTCTATAATTAAAATAAAGTGACTACCTTTGCATTTTATTTACGACCTTGTCAGCCTGTTTAGGCAAGGCATAACTTACTATTATTATAAAACTGACAAAAAATGAAATCAGACATTGAAATCGCCCGTAGTATCAAGTTGAAAGAAATTAGTGAGGTTGCTAAGCAATATGACATTCCTTCTGATCAAATTGAACATTACGGAAGATACATTGCTAAGGTACCTTTGAAACTTATTGATGAAGAAAAGGTAAAGAAAAACCATCTGGTTTTAGTTACTGCCATTACGCCAACAAAGGCGGGCATCGGCAAGACCACTGTTTCTGTAGGACTGGCTTTGGGTCTTAACCGCATAGGAAAGAAAGCTGTTTGTGCATTGCGCGAGCCTTCTTTGGGTCCTTGTTTTGGTATGAAGGGTGGTGCTGCTGGTGGCGGTTATGCTCAGGTGTTGCCTATGGATAAAATAAACCTTCATTTTACAGGCGATTTTCATGCTATCACTTCTGCCCATAATATGATAACAGCCCTTTTGGACAACTATATGTACCAAAATCGTGACAATGGATTCGCTCTGAAGGAGGTGTTGTGGAACCGTGTGCTTGATGTGAATGATCGTGGCCTTCGTTATATCGTTACAGGTTTGGGTGCACGTACAAATGGCGTTACACGTGAGTCGGGATTTGATATTACGCCTGCTTCAGAGATTATGGCCATTATGTGTCTTGCTACTGATGAAAATGATTTGCGCCGCCGTATTGAAAATATTTTGTTGGGTTTTACAACAGAGGGCAAACCTTTTACTGTTAAAGATATGGGCGTAGCTGGAGCTATAACTGTGTTATTGCGCGATGCATTGGCTCCTAACTTGGTGCAGACAACTGAAAATACAGCTGCTTTTGTACACGGTGGTCCTTTTGCCAACATAGCTCATGGATGTAACTCGATACTTGCTACAAAAATGGCTATGACTTTCTCTGATTATACAATCACTGAGGCAGGATTTGGGGCTGATTTGGGTGCTGAGAAATTTTATGATATTAAGTGTCGTAAGGCTCATCTCCAACCTACACTTACCGTTATAGTGGCCACTGCTCAAGGTTTAAAAATGCATGGTGGTGTGGATATAGATAAGATTAAAGAACCTAATCATGATGGATTGACGCGCGGTTTGGAAAATCTGGATAAGCATATTAGCAACTTACAGCACTATGGTCAGACTGTGGTTGTAGCCTTTAATCGTTATGCCACAGATACTGATGAAGAGATAGATATTGTTCGGACACATTGTGCTGAAATGGGTGTGGGCTTTGCTGTGAATAATGCCTTTAACGAAGGTGGTAAGGGGGCAGAAGAACTGGCTCGTCTTGTGGTTCAGACCATTGAGGAAAAACCGTCAGCAGCCCTTCAGTTGGCTTATGATGATAATGATAGTGTTGAGGCAAAGATAGAGAAAGTTTCGACTAAGGTTTATGGTGCAAAAAATGTTACTTTTAGTGCTGAGGCAAATAAGAAACTGAAGATGATATATGATATGGGTTATGATAAGTTTCCTGTATGTATCGCAAAAACTCAATATTCGTTCTCTACCGATCCGAAACTCTATGGCGTAGCAAAAGGTTTTACAGTCAATGTCAGCGATATCGTTATCAATGCTGGTGCTGAGATGTTAGTGGCTATTGCTGGTAAGATTATGCGTATGCCTGGATTGCCTAAAGAACCTCAGGCCTTACATATTGATATTGTGAATGGCGAGATAGAGGGATTGTCATAATAACGTCATTCCTCTTGTTCATGGGGGCATGAATAAGTGAAAAGTAAATAAATAAAAAGAGGCATGTAATGATTTTTTTAATTGTTACATGCCTCTTTATATATTGCAAACTTTAATGTTTATACTTGCTTCTGTTAGAAGCAAGGTTTGTATTTTGATAACTGTTTGCGTATCTCGTTAACGCGTTCCGCTTTTAGTGGTTCAGTGCCTTTTAATGGATAGTTGATGCCTAATTTTTCATATTTGTATTCGCCAAGTGTATGGTAAGGAAGTATCTCAATCTTCTCTACTACACTATATTGTGATACATGTTGACCTAGACGGTCAAGCCATTGGTCATTGTCTGTTAGGCCTGGCACTACGACGTGTCTTATCCATGTAGGGATGCCAAGTGATTGTAGGCGGTCAAGAAACATTAAATTGTTTTTCTGTGATTGCCCAGTAAGGCGTGGGTATAGGTCTGCATCCATTGTCTTAATATCAAGAAGCACTAAATCGGTTTCAGCGAGAACTTCTTCTACTTTGGGTGACAGATAGGCGCCACTTGTGTCTAATGCGGTATGTAGCCCTTCTGCATGACATAGTTTGAAGAAATGATGAACAAAGTCGGCTTGCATCAAAGGTTCTCCTCCAGACAGTGTAATACCTCCTGAACTATAGAAACTACGGTAACTCAACACTTCTTTTAATAACTCTTCATGCGTCAGATTGTATTGGCATTGCCTTTGAGCATTCCAGGTGTCGGGATTATGACAAAACATACAGCGCAGTGGACAGCCCTGCATAAAGGCTACAAACCTTATACCAGGTCCGTCCACGGTGCCAAATGTTTCTATTGAATGTATGTGTCCAATCATTTAGTGTTATCACATACTAGCATTGATAGTTCTTGATAGCACGTCAAGTTGTTGCTCACGTGTAAGCTTCACAAAGTTAACGGCATATCCACTGACACGAATGGTGAGTTGTGGATATTTCTCAGGATGATTCATTGCATCAACCAGTAGCTCTCTGTCAAACACATTCACATTAATGTGTTGTCCGCCATGTGGTGTGAAGTAGCCGTCAAGCAAAGCCACAAGATTAGCTTGCTGCATGTCTTTTTGTTTTCCTAATGCAGATGGCGAAATAGCAAATGTATATGAAATGCCGTCGCGTGAATGTTGGAAAGGAAGTTTTGCTACTGATGATAATGCGGCAACAGCGCCTTTGATGTCGCGAGCATTCATAGGGTTGGCGCCAGGTGCAAAAGGCACACCTTTCTGTCGACCATCAGGTGTGGCACCAGTGTTACGTCCGTACACCACATTTGAGGTAATGGTGAGCAAACTTTGTGTGGGAATAGCATTTCGGTAGGTACGATGCTGACGCAGATATTCCATGAATTTCTCTGTCAGTTCAACGGCTATTGCATCAGTTTCATCGTTGTTATTTCCAAAGGGAACGTATTCGCCTTCTTCTATCTTGTAATCAACAGCTAATCCTGTTTCATCTCTTACAATGCGTATCTTGCAGTGCTTCATGGCCGCAATCGAGTCGGTGACAATTGATAAACCTGCAATACCTGTTGCTCGTGTGCGCTCAACGTCACCATCATGTAATGCCATCTCAAAAGCTTCATAATCATACTTATCGTGCATGTAATGAATTATTTTCAGTGCGTTTACATAGGTTTTAGCTAACCAGCGCATCATGTTTTCAAAACGTGGCATAAACTCATCATAAGTGAGATATTCAGAGGTGATAGGTGCAAAGCTTGGTGCTATTTGATGGCCAGTTATTTCATCGCGTCCGCCATTGATAGCATATAACATACATTTTGCCAAGTTAGCACGAGCACCGAAGAACTGCATTTGTTTACCAATTTTCATGGGTGAAACGCAGCAAGCAATACCATAGTCGTCGCCAAGGTCGGCTCGCATTAAATCGTCGTTCTCAAATTGGATGGCACTTGTGTCAATGCTAACCTTTGCGCAGTAGCGTTTCCATGCATCAGGAAGGCGGGGGCTCCACAGAATAGTGAGGTTGGGTTCTGGCGATGGCCCCATATTATATAAGGTGTGTAGGAAACGGTAGTCGGTCTTGGTAACCATCGAACGTCCATCAATACCCATACCTCCGATTGAGGCTGTAGCCCATATGGGATCACCGCTGAACAAATCATTATATTCAGGTGTACGTAAGAAACGCACGATGCGCAACTTCATAATCATTTGATCAATAAGCTCTTGCGCCTCCTCTTCTGTAATCACACCGTTGTGAAGGTCGCGCTCAATAAATATGTCAAGGAAGGCACAAACACGACCTAATGACATAGCAGCGCCGTCTTGATCTTTTACAGCTCCTAAGTAGCCAAAGTATGTCCACTGTACTGCTTCACGAGCATTTGTAGCAGGTTTGCTTACATCGAAACCGTAGGCCGCACACATGCGCTCAAATTGTTTGAGAGCTTGAATTTGTTCTGAAACTTCTTCGCGACAACGAACAATCTCTTCTGTAAACTCTTGTATATCGATACGATTAAAGTAACGCTTTTTCTCTTCAATGAGGTTGGCTGTTCCGTAAAGGGCTATACGACGGTAGTCGCCAATGATGCGTCCGCGTCCGTATGCGTCAGGTAAACCAGTGATAATGTGCGAATGGCGAGCTGCTTTAATATCATCGTTATAAACGCTGAACACGCCTTCATTGTGCGTTTTTCTGTACTTAGTGTAGATTTCTTTTGTTGCGGGGTCTAATTCGTAGCCATACGATTGTAATGCCTTTTCAACCATGCGAATACCACCTTTCGGGAAAATTCCTCGTTTCAGCGGAGCATCAGTCTGTAGGCCCACAATCACCTCGCAGTCTTTATCAATGTATCCAGCACCGTAAGTATCAATGCTTTGTGGAAGACGAGTTTCTGCGTCATAAACACCTTTCTCACGTTCTATTTCGAACATATCTGACAGAATGTTCCATAATTTTTTAGTACGGTCTGTAGCCGAAGTGAGAAACGACTCGTCGCCTTGATAGGGCACATAGTTTGCTTGAATAAAATCACGTACATCGATTTCATGTTTCCAATTAGAACCTTTGAAATCGGTTTGCAGGTTTTTTAATACCATGTAGATTGTAGAGTTTTTAATGTTAGAAAATCTGTATGCAAAGTTAATCATTTTACTTTGTTCGCACAAACATTCTTGCTATAATGATTGTTTGTGCTGTTTTTTCGTGGTTAGATAGTAAAAGAAAATGTTAAATTGTCTCAGTACGCAACGTGTAAGTTGAAAAAATATTATTTTTGCATGTTTTTAAACATTATATGTAAATAAATGACATTTTGATTTAATGCTGACATTATCAACGAAATATTTATATCGTCTACTGATATCAATAATTACATTCATTGCTTTACCATCAGTAGCCCAAACAGACACCTCTCGTATGATACACCGAATAGCTGTAGATGTTGTGCCTGGTACCATTATTCATACCAATCGTTTCCTAAAGGGCGAAAATCCTGAAGAACGAACAATGAATCATGCGTTTGCCGTGCATTTGAAATATGCTTTTCAACAAGCATCTGGTAGCAAAAAAGCACAAATATATAAAGGGGCTTATCAAGGTGTAGGGGCAGGATGGGCCGACTTTAATCCTCAACTGGGACACCCTTTCACAGTATATCTTTTTCAAGGGGCAAGAATAGCTACTGTGTGTCAACGCTTAACATTTAATTATGAGTGGAATTTAGGACTGGCTATGGGTTGGAATCCCTATAATGCGGAAGATAATGTATCGAACCTTGTTATCGGGTCAAAAGTAACAGCTTATATTGATGCTGACTTTTACCTTTCTTATCGTCTTTCTCGTCAATTAGACTTTAATATAGGAGCTTCGGTGACTCATTATTCAAATGGAAACACAAAGTTTCCGAATGCAGGTTTGAATACAGCTGGAATACGAGCTGGATTAGCTTACTATATGAATAGACCAACTACAGAGTCTTCTGTTTCAACATTGCCGCCATTTACACAAGGTGTTACTTGTGACGTACTGCTGTATGGTGCTTGGCATAAGCGTGGTATGTATAGTCATGAAGGTGGCGCTTTTGCTTTACCTGGGACGTATGGCGTGATGGGCTTTAATATTAATCCCATGTATAATGTTAATCATTGGTTGAATGTAGGTCTATCGGTTGATGGCGTTTATGACAAGGGCGCAAACCTACATATTATTGGTGATCCACCATATGAAGCTGATGATGTTGAGCTACCTAATGCTAGTAAGCAAATGGCAGTGGGGTTATCGGCTCGTACTGAGTTTGTTATGCCTTATTTTACAATTAATTTAGGTCTTGGTATGAATGTTATAAATCGTACATCTGATTTTAAAGGTTTGTACGAAGTGCTCGCTTTAAAGATAAATATGTCGCGCCGAATGTTTGCACATATTGGTTATACACTAAACGATTTTCGTTCTCCGCGTCATTTAATGTTGGGTGTAGGCTATCGTTTTGGTAAGCCACGTCGATGACATTTCGGTTTTTTTTTGTAATTTTGCATTCAGATAATAATGATTGGCGTTTCGTGTGTCGTTGACATTGAGGAACGATAAAATAATAATATGAAGATAGGATTTGATAACGAGAAGTATCAGAAGATACAATCGGAACATATTAAAGAGCGTATCTCGCAATTTGACGGAAAGCTGTACCTTGAATTAGGTGGCAAGTTGTTTGATGATCATCATGCTAGTCGTGTGCTACCTGGCTTTTTGCCTGATAGCAAGTTGCGTATGTTTCAAAAGTTGAGTGATAGTATTGAAATAATAATTGTAATCAGTGCTACCGATATTGAGAAAAATAAAACACGTGCCGATCTTGGTATTACCTATGATGAAGATGTTTTACGTTTGCGTGGTGAGTTCCAGAACCGTGGCTTTATGGTAGGGTCAGTGGTGATTACCCATTTCAATGGTCAGCCCGCGGCATGCGCTTTTCGCCAACGTCTTGAGCGTGATGGCATAAAAACTTATTATCATTATCTTATTGAGGGTTATCCTCATGATGTACAACGTATTGCGTCGGATGAAGGTTTTGGTAAGAACGATTATGTTGAGACTAGCCGCCCGTTAGTTATTGTTACTGCACCCGGACCTGGTAGTGGAAAAATGGCGGTATGTCTTAGTCAGTTGTATAATGAGCATAAACGTGGTGTTCGTGCAGGTTATGCAAAGTTTGAAACATTCCCTGTATGGAATTTACCGCTTAAGCACCCTGTAAATGTTGCCTATGAGGCTGCTACTGCTGACTTGAATGATGTGAACATGATTGACCCCTTCCATCTAGAGGCATATAATAAGATTGCGGTTAACTATAACCGTGATATTGAGATTTTCCCTGTACTCAATGCTTTGTTTGAAGGCATTTATGGTAGCAATCCATACAAGTCGCCTACGGATATGGGTGTGAACATGGTTGGTTTTTGTATTAGCGATGATAGCGTTTGCTGCGAAGCATCAAAAAATGAAATAATTCGTCGTTATTATGATGCCACAAACAAGATGGCACGTGGTGCTTGTAATGAGAACGAGATAAGTAAAATAAGATTGCTACTGAGTCAGTCGAAAATTAATACCGACTTTCGTCGCACAACGGTGGCTGCGAAACAGAGTCTTAAGGAAACGGGGCACACTTCATCGGCTATCGAGTTGGAAGATGGAACCATTATTACAGCTCACTCAAGCGAACTGTTGGGTTGCAGTGCGGCTCTGTTGTTAAATGTAACCAAACATCTTGCTGGCATTGATCATGAGCTTAAGCTTATTCCACAAACTATGATAGAGCCTATACAGCATACCAAGATTAATTATTTGGGTGGACGTAATCCTCGTTTACATACTGATGAGGTGTTAGTGGCTCTTTCTGTATTGTCTCAAAATGATGAGAATTGTCGTCGAGCGCTTGAACAGTTGCCTAAATTGCGTGGTTGTCAAGTGCATTGTACAGTGATGCTTAGTGATGTTGACCAAAAAATCTTTAAGAAACTTGGACTCAACCTTACTTGCGAGCCTGTGTTGAAGAAATAACTATAGGCGAAATAAAAAAACGGACACATACTTTTATTATAAAGTTTGTGTCCGTTTTTGCGTGTTAAAAATTATTGCTGTCCAGTAAAACTCAAAAGTGCATCAATATTCTCCCCGAAGCCTTGTAAAATTAGACTTTGGGGTTTATTCTTTCAAAAGTAAGCCCTCTAATCGAAGATAATAAACATATCGTCTCAGTACTTGGCCGAGATTACTCCAGTACTTGGCCGAGATTACTGCAGTACTTGATGGAGATTACTGCAGTACTTGGGCCAAGTACTGGCGCACATATTTTGAGGGATGAACCATATTTATGCTCTTTGGAGTTTTAGCGGACAGCAATAGTTAAAAATACTGCTGTTAAAGCACCGTTTTAGTTTGCTGATGTTGTGTTGTGCAAAGATGTTTCCTTATTGAGAAGATATTTTGCAAAGATGCGGGCAGCGCTTTCTACTTTTGCTGCGCATGGGCGTTTTTTGTAATATTCGGCTGTACGAGCTGATGCTTGATAACTTGACTGTGCTTTTTCGTGCCCTTTTAATCCTAGAATTTCAGCACAGATGATAGAGCCATTTTCTTCCTTTGACTGAGCCAGCAGTTCTTGCACTATTTTATAACATGCTGATTTGCCTTCGCGATCACTACCTTCGGTTTGTCCGCAGTCGAGACCAACTAGTATAACCAGTCCTGATACTGCTCCGCACATCATACGCATGCGTCCTACACCACCGCCAAATCCTGCAGCTATGCGCTTAGCCATCAAGTCGTCAAGGCCATACAAGTCGGCAAATGCTGCTACCACTGATTGGCAACATCCATAGCCTTGCATAAAATTGTCAACTGCTTTTGTTATGCGATTTTGCATATCAGCCTTCAAATCTGGCATGCAGTCTTTTTTTCTTGTTTCCATCTCTTATGTATTATTTTTTATATTATTATCACTAATTATTTCTGTTTCCTATCTTGCAGTTACTTCTCTCTTTTCTTTACTCCTCTGACTGCTTCGGCTTCCATTGGGTTTTCTGGCCAATAATGTTTTGGGTAGCGGCGACGCAATTCTTTTCTCACCTCGAAATATGCATTTTGCCAAAAACTATGTAAGTCTTGCGTAAGTTGTACTGGTTTAAAACCAGGTGAAAGGAGTTCAATAAGGAGTGGCTGTCTTCCTTCATTAACGCATGGTGTTTGTTTCATCCCGAAACATTCTTGCAAGCGTACACTAAGTACAGGTGCTTCAGCTCCTGTTCTATAATCGATACGAATATGGCTTCCTGTAGGCACTTGAAGGTGTGTGGGCGCTAAACGGTCAATGGTGAGTTGTAATTCATAGGGAATGTTGTTCCATAACACCTCTCTAAGATTAATCTTTTTTAGCTCAACTGAATTTTGTATAATGCGATTGCCTTCTATGAGATATAGCGGAAGCCACTGAGTGGCAGTGTCAAGGAGGTGTCGCGTAGAGAGGTCTGGCACCTGCATTTCTGGATGCCATGCCGCCACAGTAGCTACTCGTCGCTGCAGATGTTGCACCTCATCGCTCCAATTGAGTAAACTGAGGCCTTCTTTTTTTACGGCCTCGCACACAATGTTTATAATCTGTTCGGTAGAGGCATTGTGTATAGGCTTGCTGCTAATGATTAATTTACCAATACGTAGCTCTTGTTGCATCACTACACATCCATGTTTACTATCCCATGATATATTATCGTATTGTGTAGTAAAGTCTGAACTTAAGTCGTCAGGGTTCAGAGGGGCAGCCAAAAATACAGTACCCGTTGTACCCATTGTGGCATGAAGTGATGCAACGGTTATCCAAGTGTGCGCTGTAAGGGCGTCGTTACGGTTTAACTGCACTTGTGTGCCGTTAGATAATTTGTATAGACCTATATCGTTTACAGACATGGCAATGCGTTCAGGATAAGCATGGGCTAACAATAGTCCTATTTGTTGTGGGGCTATATCGGTGTTGTCTTCATTGGCGTGTATCATCCTACGATAGTCGTGTGCTATTTGTTCTATGCGTTTCCATATTCCTAGTTGATGGCGTCGGCGCAGTGAACGTAAGGTTGAAATACGTATGCTAAAGTCGGCCTCACCTCTATCTACCATGGGGTCTTTCTCTTCTAAAAGAGCAGCAATGTCACAAGCTAATGCTTTATCTGATGTGGTATGAGCATTAGTTATCATGCTTGCAATGCGGGGGTGACAAGGTAGTGTGGCCATACGTCTACCTCGTGGCGTGATAATACCTTCTGAGTTGATGGCGCCTAACGACGTTAGTAATGCTGTGGCTTGTGCTAAGCTAGCAGCGGGTGGTGGTGTGAGCCACGGCAAATGTGTGACATCGGTTTCGCCAAACGCAGAAATAGAAAGAAGAGTAGGAGCTAAATCGGCTGTCTCAATTTCAGTTTTACGTTGCTCCTTCATTAAGTGTTCAGTAGCTTTCGTCCATAGTCGATAGCAAATGCCTGGTGCAACACGGCCAGCTCGTCCTGTACGCTGGGTTGCCATATCAAGGCTTATACGCTCTGTTTTGAGGTGTGTAAGAGCCGTGCGAGCATCGAATATGGGGGTGCGGTATAATCCGCTGTCAACAACGATTCTCACTCCTTCAATTGTAACCGATGTTTCGGCTATAGGGGTAGCTAACACGATTTTACGCTCGCCAGGCTTTGAGGGGGCGATAGCCTGACGTTGTTGTATCGCAGTAAGATTGCCATATAAGGGGCATATTTTTGTGGGAGCGAGACTATCTCCCAATAGTTCAGTACATTGTATGATATCTGCTTGTCCTGGCAGAAATGCAAGAATGTCGCCTTCACACTCTTGATGTGCTTGACAGATGGTAGAAGTCACGACTTGTGCGCAATTGGTGGATGTGGCTTCGTGGTTTATATCTGTATAACGAACCTCTACAGGAAACATTTTTCCTTGGCTTTGTAACACAGAAGCCATTAGTGTTTTACTAATAGCAGCTGTATCAATAGTAGCCGACATGATAACAATCTTGAGGTCAGGACGGACAAGTTGTTGAGTTTGACGTGTAAGTGCTAGTGCTAAGTCGGCATGCAAACTTCGCTCATGAAACTCGTCGAAAATAACAACACTTACCCCTTCTAGTGTAGCATCGTCAACCAACATGCGTGTAAGAATTCCTTCAGTAAGCACCTCAACGCAAGTCTTACTTGAAATTTTACTTTCAAAACGTACACGGTATCCAATGCTTTGTCCTACGGGTTCGCCTAAAATGTGAGCCATACGTTCTGCAATTTGCCTTGCTGCGATGCGTCGTGGTTCAAGCATCAGTATTTTACCCGCATTATGAAATTCGGTCATGAGGGTAAGAGGGAGAAGTGTAGATTTACCTGCTCCAGGAGGGGCCGTTACTACAGCTACATTGTGGGTATGTAGGGTGGTATTTAAGGGTTGAGCTATTTTAATAGCGGGTAGTGGCCCCGCTTGTTTAAAAATATCGTTTATTGTCATTGCAAGGAATAGTCTAGAAAGAGCGATTCATACGGCACAACTGGCGATATGGGCAGTTGGTGCAGTTGGCGTTATCGGTGGTGGGATAGAATGGCCGAGATGCATCGAAAATTTCATTTAGCGTCATCGATAGATTTTCTTTAAATTCGAGCTCGTAAGTTTTAATGTCGCTAATACGACTTTCCACCTTATCTTTTTTAAAAGTGAGCACAGGATCGTAGCCTGCTCGTTGCGAATGTTGAATGAAGAGCAAGGCAGGGCTTACGGGAAGTTGCTGTGGATTATGCTGCTTGTTATGACGTATAATGAGCGAGTAGAGCATTGCTTGAAGATAATAGTTGGCATGTAGTGCTCCGATGTCTTTTCTCGTAAACACCGATTGCACATCTGTAACATTGCGCGATGCCTCTTTGCCCGTTTTATAGTCGACCACACGTATTGCTTCTTCGTGTGTGTTGGGGTCAATCATCATATCAAGGCGGTCAATGTAACCACCTACTTCCAGTGTGAGCTTTTTACCGTTTACCTCTACTTGAATTTTATCGTATACAGGCATTTCCAGGCCAATAATGCGGAATGGAGCATAACGTTTGTCAAGATCAAGTAAGTTTCTTACATAGCGAATGATAACTGCTCGATTGATTAGTTGGAGTCCATTGTATTGAGGCTTACGTTGAGAGTCAGATATCTTGAATAGTTCGGCACTGAAAGCGTCATCAACGGCTGCATCAATAGCATGTGGTTGTTTTAGTATTTTTTCTATAGCAGAGGCGTACACATTACCTTTGGAATCGCTAATATTGCGGTAAATAGTTTCAGAAGCTTTGTGGAAAATATTACCAAATATGCGATTATCCATGCTCAGTTGTTCCTCGTCCATATATTCGTGAATATGTGCTACGTGATAATAGTAAAAACTGAGTGGGCAACGCAGATATCTATTGATGGCGGTAGGAGAGAGGTGTGTCATGTTGTTTAGAACTTGCATGATAGCCTCTGTCTTATTAATGGTTACGGGCGATGTGGGCAAACTGGCATGTTCAGCCTGTAGAGTGAAATGATGAAAAGGAATATCGCTTTCTACCATCAACTGTGTGATGAAACGACTTTTCTCACCTACCTTCATATCGTCGGTGCTAGTGGTGTAAACAATCGTTACGTCTGTAGCGCGTTGTAATAGCCTATTGAAATAATAGGCATAGATTGCTACTTTATGGTCGATAGTGGTTAGACCATACGCCTTGCGTATCGTATAAGGGATAAATGATGCATCGTTAACACTTTTGGGCATCTTGCTTTCATTGCATGATAGAATGAGAAGATGTTTGAAATCAAGATTACGTGTTTCGAGCACTCCCATAACTTGAATTCCTTCTATGGGTTCACCATGAAAGGGTATGGAGGTGCTTGACACGAGTTGTGAGAATAACCGAAGTATGGTAGATAAATCGGCTTCTAACTCGCCCTCTTGCATTAGGGATAGCAGTCGGCTTACCAACGTATACATGCGAAATACCGATTCTACAAATAAAGCATCGGCTTCAGGAGCTTTTATACCAAGTTGTTTCAGAACTTGTTGTAACCATTCAAATAGGCGTGCGTTATAGGTTGAAGGTTCCGTCTTAGATACTGATGTAATGTCATTGAATATCAATGACGTACCTTCGTCAACAGCCAATTCGTCCATGCTGGGATAATAGCGCTTTTGGTTATAAAGAGCGTTGGCAAGCGACACGTTTTGTGAGGTAAGATAGGACGTATAAGGGTGACGCAGTGTTTTCAGTACGTGGTGCATGTTGAAGGTATGCGAACTCTTATTATATCCAATGGTTTGTAGAGCAATAAGTTGGCTTACAAATGAGGTAACGGCCGTTTGTTGTAAAGGAAAACCCGTTGTAATATTGGCTTTCTGTACCTTATCAGGTAAGGCGTGCATGATGGTTTGCAGAATGTTTTCGTCGCACATCACAATTGCGGTTTCTTTGCCTTCTGATATGCGTTGCGCGTTGTTTTCTTGCAACCATTGTGTCATATATGCAGCCTGTACTGTATCAGTTGAGGCACTTACAATATTGATCTTTGGTAGGCTTCCTAAGTTGTCGTAGATGTTGTTGTTTGCATTGTCAAACTCGTTTGGAAATAATTCAAGATATTGGGCGATGAAATGCCCTGCTTCGTTCTCAGTCTTGTTTTTGTTGGGCATGTAGTAACGATCAAAGTCCCAGTAAAACTTTGCTTTTCCCTGTTTTTTAAGCGTTTTGAATAATTGTCGTTCAACATCGTGTAACAGATTGAAACCTATAAAGATGTATGTGTCGTACGGATATTGTACGCTGCTGTCGATAGCCACACTTCTGTATAAGGCTCCTTCGTAGGCTAGCCCTTGTTGTGTGAGGCGAGCGTTAAAGTCGGTATAGATATCTGCAATATGTTTCCACAGACTGATAAAACGTCGTTTCAATTCTGTATCATCATCAGCAAAGTTTGCGAAAAACTTTTTTAGCATTTCGCGTTGTTCTACTGTAAGATATGATGTGTCATCAAGCTCATGAAGATTTTCGATGTTTTGAAAAACCTTTTGAGCATCGGCTAAATTTTTATCAATATCGTCGAAGTCGGCAAGCAATAATTGCCCCCATCCATAGAAATGATCAATGCTTTCATTTATACCAGTACATTTTATAAACGATTTATGTAGGTCGCACACTAATTTGATGGGGTCAGCTACTGTGAGGTTTGATTGTGTGCGAAAAAGATCGCTGATGGTGAAATAAGTAGGCGTCCAAATAGGTGCCTCTGTTTTTTGTACGAAATGATCGTTCAGAAACAATGAGGCACGTTTGTTGGGAAATACCACAGCAATGCGTGACATATTTGTTCCGTATTTCTGCAGCAGGTCAGTGGCTACGCAGTCTAAAAAATGTTTGTTCATCGTTTAACTTCCTCTATGTTGTTGCTGTAAAAATACCATAAATATCCTTTCACTTCTCTGTAGCCCATGGCCTCGAGCAAAGACATGTATTGTGCTACCTGTTTGTGGTGTTCGGCTTTAGGGGTTCCAAATTTGAAGTCGAGTACGACCCAGCTTCCTTCGCGCATCATAACACGGTCAGGACGATGTTCTTCCATTGTTCCTGTGTTCGGGTTACGAGATAGGATGGTGCACTCATTGAATAGTGTCCAGCCTTCAGTAAACCATTGCCTTACGAGGGGATGTTGCATGCGTTTATCTATCATCTTTTGCAGACTCGTGCGAGAAATGTCAGTAGGTGTGAGCAAACCACGCTCTTCATATTCAGTCAATACACGGTTGATGTCTGCCGAGGTTCGAATGTTTGAGAATAGGCTATGCAAAAGGTTACCTGTCTTGATGTACGAGTGTTGATGCTGTTCTTCATCGCTTTTCACAAACTCGCGGCTGTCGTTACTTTGTCTAAATTCGGCCTTGCTTTTGAAGGTGTTGAATTGCAGTTGTATACGTTCCATGTTTGCGTTGAATACGTTTCCTTTCTGCTGCTTGTTCTCTTCTTCATTCGAGTTTTTGGGCGTCTTCTTTTGTTCTGGTAATGATAAAGTTCCGAATTTGAAAGTGAGCACTCTGTCTGTCTCATCATCGTCGGGTTTAACCAGTATGGCTCCTTCTAACGTTTTGGCTACCATAGGAAGAGCTGTTTCAAGTAGTCGAGAACGGCTTAATTCGCTTCCATTTTTTCCTATTACGAACAGGTTTCGTGAAGCACGTGTAAACGCAACGTATAGAAGGTTGAGGTGATCGACGGTATTTTGAAAATTCTCTTCTTCCATGTCAGACTCAAAATCAGTACCTAAGCACTTGTCTTTAGAGAATGGAACAGGAATGATGGGTAATTGGCTGAATGGTTCTTCCTTTGGTGTGCACCAAATATCGCCTTTTACTTTCATGTCCCAGTTACAGAAGGGGAAGATGACGTGGTCGAATTCCAAACCTTTACTGGTATGTATGGTAAGCATGCGTATACCATCTTCTCCATCAATGTAGATGGCTTGTTTGTAGAGGTGGTTGTCCCATTCGTTGAGAAAGCCTTCTATGTCTGAAGGATGATCAATTGTGAACGCATTTATTTTATCGAAGAATGAACACAAGAACGCACTTTGCCCCTTAATTGTGTTAAGTTTGAAAGTACGCTGAATGTGTTCGGCAATTTCATATAGTGGCAAAGAGGCCAAGTCGGTACCTACGTTTATGGCTTTGTTGACAATACTGGTTATAGCCTCCATCGATAGAAGTGTACCCTTAGGCAGTGCCTCGCTGTTTACATGTTCAAGATAGAACGAGGCAATGTTGGCATTAACCACCTCATCATTGGGGTGTATGAGGTGGCGAAGTACCCATATAATAGCGTTTACAGCCACCGAACTGTCAAGCCTATATGCTTCTTTAGAGATAACATGCACTTCAGGCATATTTATGGCTAAATATTCTGCCATCTGTTGGATGTTATCATTTGTGCGTGATAAGATGGCTATGTCTTGCATCTTAACACCATTTGCTAACAAGTCACGTATGATTACCTCGACATGTTGCATCATGTTTTGGTCGGCATCGTAAGTTTCGTCTTCAGGCTTTGTCTTGGGTACAATGGTTATTTCAACTCGACCACTATTGCCTTTCCCCTCAGGTACTTCCTGGGCCACATCGGCATAAGCCTGTAGTATTTGTGCCGCATCTGGTTCGCTATATTCGGCTATCTTCTCTGCTTCAATTTGTGTAGCAATTTTAAAGAAGGCATTGTTGAATAATACAATGTTGCGTTGCGAGCGGTAATTGGTGGCTAATGATATTACTTCTAGTTTACTTTGAGCTGATGAAAATTGGTTTTCAATGTTGTTCAACAATTGCCAATCGCCTTCACGCCAGCGATAGATGCTTTGTTTAACATCACCTACAATAAGGTTAGCACCTGCTTCGGTTTTACTTAAGCACTCATCAAGGAGCACTTTAAAGTTCTTCCATTGTACAACGCTGGTATCTTGAAACTCGTCAATCATTATATGAGTAAGCTGGGTGCCTGCTTTCTCAAAAACAAAGGGTGTATCGCTTTCGCTAATAAGAGTGTGCAGAAGATACTGAGTATCGCTCAGTAAGAATCGGTTGTTATCAGTATTGCTTTCGCGCACTTTCTTATCAATTGCTCCTAAAAGGCGCAATTTGTGTAGGTTATCGAGGATTAGCGATGATACTACATAGCGATTCCACTCTTTCTTTCGTTTTTTTTCAGTGTCTTGATAGAAAGGCATAAGTATGTTCTCAACCACTGACACCAGTTGGTCATGTCGTGGTTGATCGCTTTTACGTGTAGCTTTCTTTATCCATTCGCTACTAGCTGTTAGGGCTTTTTGATGTGTTTTGGTGAGTTTGGCTGTTGGCAATATTTGTTCGCGTTGCTTCTGAAAGTAGGAGAGGGTGTTGGCTTTAATTTCACTTTCATCAATACCATGATTGGCAAGCAGTGTATAAAACTGCTCTACAGATTGTTGAACAGAATGTGTAGAGTTGAACCGAATCTTGCGTATGAGTGCAGAATAGTGGTCGAAAAAGCCCTCTTGTGCGAAACGCTTGGCCATGATTTCTTGATGGTCTTTGTAATAATCTTTGTAAATATTATGCCCAAAGCGCTTGATGGTACCAATAACATTCCACCCCTTATCCTCATCGATGTTAGAACGTATAAAGTCAATTATCCAAGACAGTATCGCATCTGATGTAGTAAGATTTTCTACCAATTCGTCGACGGCTTGTTCCTCTACCATAATGTCGTTAAGATCAACGCGGAAATTGGCGGTGAGGTCAAGTTCACGAGCAAGGTTACGAAGAATGGTTTGAAAAAACGTATCAATTGTTTGTATGCGGAAGTAGCTGTAATGATGGATGAGTTGTGTGAGAGCCATTCCTGCACGGTGCGCTGCTAAGTTAGGTGATATATCCATATCATCGCACACTTTTTTCAGATAGCTAGCTGAAGATGGCAGCTGTTTCCAAATGCCGTATAATTGACTTAGGATACGTGCTTTCATTTCTTCCGTAGCCTTGTTTGTAAATGTTACGGCAAGAATTGAGCGATAGCATGTAGGGTCGGCTATCAGCATCTTAATATATTCGGTGGTGAGGGTAAACGTTTTTCCGCTACCCGCGCTAGCTTTATACACGGTGAGCGTAGTGGGTACGTTGCCTTTTTGTTTCATGTGTTATTCGTATAGAAAATAATACCAATAAGTGTTGCCGTAAGTGTCACGCATAGCGTTGCGTCGTACGTCAGGGTTGAGATATTTATTTTCAAGAGTTTGGAAATCTTGAAAATCGGCATCCATTATATTGCTGTGAAAGATAATGGATGGATTGGTACGAAGGTGCGTATACAGTAACAGGGCTTCGCGATAATGAGTGGGTAATGGGCCATGAACGTCATAAAGTGTGGGTAATATGGCCACAAACGTGTCAATTTTCTTATCTAGCAGCAACGCCATTAGATAATAATCGGTAAATGGGCGCTTGCCAAGATGGTGGCGATAAAGATAGTCAAGATAACGATGTGCTCCCATTCGCTGTTTAGGGTATACGCCTATGTGGTGAAATAACTTTCCTTCAGGATAGAAAGCCATGCGTGTATGTAAACTATCGGGTGTAAGGTTTTGAGCGCCTTTTGCTACTGAATAGGTGAACAATTTTTCGGGTAACTCTCCTTTAAGCGATAACGTATAAGCAGTTAGCATGGATAGTGATGGCGAGTTGTTGTTCGCTTGTTTCAGTATATTGAGTGCCTCGTCATATTGTTTTTCACTGAGCAACCGTTCTACCTTCAGTTGTGTGTGAAGAGTTGCAGAACTATTACTAGTAAGACCCGTGAACAGAAAACCCACCAGCATGATGAGGGTGTTTGATATTATAATGGTTTGTTGGGTATAATGGAACATCGATTTTGTTTCGATGTTGATGCGCATCAAAATAATGATGATTAATGCATACAGCGCCAAGCTAATAGGCAACATGAATGGCCAAACGCCAAAAGTGTAGCCGTTTGCTTGAAGCTGTATGCCCGTGAGCGCTGCCAATACGATGAATGAAGGTACGTATGATAGCGCATAGAGAATACTGAATGAACGCAGTAGTCGGCCTACGCCAAACTGTAACAGCGCCAGCAGAATTGTTATAGTGCCCGTTCCTATGATTGGGTGGTAGTGTGTGGTGCCTCCCGAGCATAGGTGCTGTGTGAGCATTAAAAGATCCTGCTGATAAATATACAGGTAGAAAAATATGAATGTATAAAATAGTATGGCACACAAAGTGCGCACATACAGATTGTTGCTGTTACTGTTTGTATGTGACATTTTAGTTTTTCTTTAACACTACTGCGGAACGTGCAGGGATATAGAGTTTTAACCACTCTTTACGCTCCTTCATATAGAGGGGATCGTAATTGGTGAGGTGGGTAATGCTGTCGTCAGCCAATCCGTTGCCTCCAAAGGCTTTGGCGTCAGTATTCAATACTACGTCGTATGATCCTGTTGGTACGAGGAAACCGTAATCAGTAAACGATTGTGTGGGGTTGAAGTTGAATACGAAAATAAGATTTCCGCGCATATACGCTAATACTTGATCGCCATCGTTATGCCATATTTCCTGCACACGGGTTCGTTGTATGTTTCGTTCGCTCTTCAACACCTTTAGCATTTCGCGGTCAAAATCGCCTAAGAAATGATAGTCGAGTTCTAGATTATCAACCAGGTTCCACTGTCGGCGTGCATACTTATGGCTCCAACCGTTGCCTTCACGTGGAAAGTCAATCCATTCAGGATGCCCAAACTCATTACCCATGAAATTTAGGTAGCCACCATTGATGGTTGATGCTGTAACCAAACGTATCATTTTGTGCAGGGCGATGCCACGATTAACAACTCCATTTTCATCGCCATGTTTGAAGTGCCAATACATATCGGCATCACACAGACGGAAGATAATGGTTTTATCACCCACTAACGCTTGATCATGACTCTCGCAGTAGCTGATGGTCTTTTCATCGGCTCGGCGGTTTGTCGTTTCCCAAAGAATTGAGCTCGGCTTCCACTGCTCGTCGGGTAATTCTTTAATTGTTTTAATCCAAAAGTCGGGTATGTTCATGGCCATTCTATAATCGAATCCATAACCACCGTCGGTAAATTTGGCTGCAAGGCCAGGCATTCCACTAACTTCTTCAGCTATAGTGATAGCATCTTTGTTTACTTCGTGAATAAGTAAGTTTGCAAGTGTGAGGTAACAGATGGCGTTATCGTCTTGATGACCGTTAAAATAGTCTTGATAACCACAGAAAGCTTCGCCTAAACCGTGACTGTAGTACAGCATTGAGGTTACACCATCAAAGCGGAAACCATCAAAATGGAATTCTTCTTGCCAATATTTACAGTTTGACAGTAGGAAGTGTAGTACCTCATCTTTTCCATAGTCGAAACAGAGACTATCCCAAGCAGGATGTTCATGACGGTCGCCTGGATAGAAGTATTGATTTGGATCGCCAGCAAGGTTACCTAAACCTTCAATTTCGTTCTTTACAGCGTGACTATGCACAATATCCATAATAACAGCAATACCGTTTTGGTGTGCTGTGTCAATAAGGTGCTTTAACTGCTCAGGTGTTCCGAATCGACTTGATGCTGCAAAGAAACTACTAACATGATAGCCAAATGAACCGTAGTAGGGGTGTTCTTGAATGGCCATTATTTGAATACAGTTGTAACCATCGGCTATAACGCGTGGTAACACATTCTCTCTGAACTCATCATAAGTGCCTACTTTCTCTTCATCTTCAGCCATGCCTATATGGCACTCGTAAATTAACAGTGGCGATTTTGTTGCTTTAAACGTTTTTTTCTTCCACTTGTAGGGTTGCTCTGGGTTCCATACCTGTGCAGAAAATATTTTCGTAGCATCGTCTTGCACCACGCGACGTGTCCAAGCTGGTATACGTTCGCCGTGTCCGCCTTTCCAGTATACATGCATCTTGTAAAGGTCGCCGTGGCGTAGGTCTTTTTCACGCAGTTTTAATTCCCAGTTGCCAGTGCCTTCAATGCGGTGTGCTTCATATTTTTCATTTTCTTCCCAATTGTTGAAATCGCCCACCAAGAATATCTTTGTTGCGTTAGGAGCCCACTCTCTGAACACCCATCCGCGGTTTTTTTTGTGTAAACCATAATAGTTGTGGCCGTTAGCAAAGTCGGAGAGTGTTTTCTTTCCGTTCTTTGTTAGCATGTTTAACTTCCATTGTGCATGTTCGTGGCGGCCTTTGATTGCTTCCTCAAATGGTTCAAGGTAAGCATCATTGCGCACTATGCCTATATGTTTAGGCTTGGTGGCTTTTTTTACTTCCTTAGTCTTCATAGTGTTGAAAATATGATATTTTTAGTGGTTGATTGTTCTCCTTTGTTTTATTTGTTTTCATACCTACGTCCATTTTCATAATGGCCTGTTTTGGTAATACTTCCGTCTCGATTTTTTTCAACAAATTTTCCGTCGCGGCGGTTGTTGGCATATGATCCTTCAAAGCGTCGGCCTTCTTTGTCTTCTTCAATGGCTTGGCCGTGTCGTTTTCCGTCTTTATAGGTGCCTTTAAACTTTTCACCGTTGGCATAATGTATAATGACAGTACCGTTCAGCTGTCCTCGTTTAAAGTTACCGTCATATACATCGCCGTTTTTCTTTGTTAATTTTCCTTTTCCATCTTGTAGGTCATTATTCCATTGACCCACATATATATCGCCATTTTTCCATACATATGTACCCATTCCTTGTTTTGATCCTTCGTTGAAATGGCCTGTATAGCGATCTCCGTTTACATATTTAAAGATGCCTTCACCAGTGCGTTCGCCCTGTACGTAGGCTCCTTCATAAACGTCGCCGTTTTGAAATTTGTATATACCAGGGCCGTTTTGTATGTCATTGGCCCATTCGCCAGTGTAAATATCGCCATCAGCATATCGATTAGTTCCCTTTCCCGAGCGCTGGTTGTTTAACCACATTCCATCATATGACGTTCCATCTCCCCAATCGAAGTAACCTTTTCCGCTCTTTTGGTCATCTTTCCAATTTCCGTCGTAAAAGGCACCGCTAGCAAAGGTATATTTTCCTTTGCCCGAACGTTTGTCCTGCTCCCAATTGCCTTCATATTTATCGCCGTTATAATAATACATAATTCCATGGCCGTGTTGATAGTCGCGAAACCACAGTCCTACGTATTTATTATTGTTTGAAAAGTAGAAGGTGCCCAAACCGTGCTGTTGGTCTTGAAACCATTCACCGTCATATTTTTCGCCGTCAGAGAAAGAGTAGATACCATGTCCCTGGCGTTTTCCTTTTACATATTGTCCTTCGTAAGTGTCGCCGTTTTTATACAGGGCGCTACCTTTACCTTGCGGTTTTCCTCCTTGCATTTGTCCTTTGTAGGCTCCACCATCTCGTGTAACGCATGTGCCGAGGGTTATTTTTTGTGCAGAAAGGGCTGAAGGGATAAGAGTAAGTATTATGCTGAGTAATTGTATTTTTGTCTTCATTGTTATGAAACAATTTTGAGGTTTGTCTTTTATGTAAGCATTTATTATTTGCTTTTATCTCCCAAAATTACTGCTTTTTAATAATATAGCCAAACTAATTTATATTTTTTTCTTTTGTTATATTTTTTTTTGACTGTCCTTACTGTCGTTTCTTATTCAGGTACAGATAGGGATTGATGTGTGTATTATGTTTCGTCTTTACAATCCTATTCATTGATAAGTATGATTTGTTATTTCGCTCAATGTAAGTTTGTTAAATACGATGTCATAATGGTTTTGAAGCGCGTTCTCTTCCACTAAGAATAATATATTGCCATCTTGGTCTGGTATCATGGTAGAGTAGGCTGAGAGTGTGTCGCTTAGTTTGTAGTAGCCCTCCCAATTGTTTGCGATGTTTCGTGGAATTGAATAATCAGATTCTGACTTCAATTCTTTATAAAAGATGCCTACATATGCACGTTCAGGTCCTAGTGGAACGCTTTGTAGCAGCAGGTGTGTAGGTCTGCCATTTTTATGTGCTTTTACCAATAGTAGTTCGCCATTGCAAGCATTTGCGCTGGCCGCTATGCCTTTCGTTTTGACTGAAGAAAGACAGGCTTCGCCCCAATGTCCTGTTGCCTTTGAAGGGTTGTCGTAACTAAAAATATTGAAATATCGTCCACCGCTCACTCGGCTACTTATAAGTACGTTTCCATTAGGCAACTCTTCTATTTTTGCTTCATCACCTTTGGGTGCTGTCTGTGCTGCATTTGAATAATTACCAAGTACGTTCCACGTTTTACCAAGGTTGTCACTATACAACACGCGGTTTCCTTGTTTAGTGGCTAATGCTGAATAAATTCGATAGTGTGTCCCTACTTTTATGCGGCTACTTTGTGCAATACGTCCACTGGTAAAGAAGGCACCAGTAACATCGGGCATAAGCTGATAGATGTGTTTTGTGACATCCTCACAATGCCATGTTAGCCCTTCGTCGATGCTATAATATCGTCCCATCATGATAGGTAAGTCGCGAGTAGAATCCCAATAGCAGATACCACCTGAGGCACACATCATGAGTATTTCACCCGTTTCACGGTCAACAACAGTGGCAGCATCGCCATGCCCGCAGTTAAAATCAGTTGCGATATTGCTACCTCCACGTGCCACTATTTGTTCGTTGGGGCTCCATGTGTTTCCGCCATCGCAGCTCGTTTTTATTACGATGTCAAGATGGTGTCCCCAACCAATATCTGTACCATGGTAGCGATGATCGGCGAAGGCAATTATTTTACCTGATTTACATTGTACGATAGCGGGTATACGATATTGTGCTGCATATTTATTAAAAAGCAGCTTTGAAGAGTATGTAGGTGTATTGACTGTGAGTTTTCCGTTTATTTCTCTCACGCGATAAGTTTGTCCTTTCTTTGTTTTGAAACTCAGTGTCTTGTTATTATAACGCACAACACATTGTTCGCCTGATCCTGAATGGATAGTTGCTTGTGATAGCTCGCCATTGTTCCATGTAATGCTAACCGTGAAGTTGCCCCGCGCACGCAAACCTTCAACGCTACCTTCAGCCCAAGCATCAGGCAATGCAGGTAGCAAATGAATGAATCCCATATGACTTTGTAGTAACATTTCGGTAACACCTGCTGTACCTCCGAAGTTGCCATCAATTTGGAATGGTGCGTGTGTGTCCCATAGGTTGTCCAATGTTCCATTTTTTAGTAAGTTTGAGTATAACTTATAGGCATGGTTACCATCATGTAGACGCGCCCATTGGTTCAGTTTCCATCCCATTGACCAACCAGTAGCACCATCGCCCCTGTGTTCTAGCACTATGCGCGATGCGTGAGCCAACTCGGGTGTGGTGATGGGGGAGATTGTGTGCCCAGGGTGTAAGCCAAATAAGTGGTTTACGTGTCTGTGTTGATCATTGGGGTCGTCTATATCGTTCGACCATTCCATTAGTTGGCCATATCTTCCTATTTTGTACGGAGCAAGATGTTTAAGCGCTTGCTCCCATACATGGCGGTCTTTCGTATCGCGTCGTAGTAATTTGCTAGCTTCGATTGCATCTGATAGTATTTCGCGCACTACGGCATGCGCAAAGGTGGCTCCCTCGTCTATGGGACCATGTTCGGGCGATGTTGATGGTGCAGCAGTATAGATGCCGTCATCTCGTTTCCATAAATAATCGGCAGCAAAGTTGGCGCTGTTCTTAATAATGTCGTATGCTTCGTGTTTTAAAAAAAATCGATCATGGGTATAATCGTAGTAATTCCAGAGATGAGTAGCGAGCCATGGCCCTGCAAATGGAGAGAAGTTCCACGACATGTCTTCGCTTGATAGTGGAGAAGTAAATCCAAAAATGTTTGCCGAAACAGATGTTGTCCATCCGCGTGTCCCAAAATAAGATTTTGCAGTAACCTTTCCTGGCTTTATAAGGGTGCGAATGAATGAGAAAAGCGGTTTTTCACATTCGCTGAGGTTTGTTTGACATGCAGGCCAGTAATTCATCTGTAAATTGATGTTCGTGTGATAATCTATGCGCCACGGACCATCTACGTTGTTGTGCCATAAACCTTGAAGATTAGCAGGCATATTACCAGGGCGCGATGAAGCAATAAGTAGATAGCGTCCAAACTGATAATAAAGTTGCTCAAGATAGAAGTCGGGAGCATCGCCTTTTTTGTAATTTGCTAATCTTTGCGTAATAGGAATGTCTAAGACATTCGTTGAAGCATTGTTGATGTTCAATTTAACACGATTAAAGAGGCTCGAATAATCGGCATAATGCTCTTCGTATAGCGATTTGTAGCCCTTCTTTGTCGCTAAGTCTATCCACGATTTTGTAGTGTTAATAGGGTCAACACCCACATATGCAGTAGCGTCGTCAAAATCGGGGTCGTAGTTGGGCTTATAGTCGGTATCGGCGCTGATGATGAATACAACCTCATCGGCTCCTGTTACCGTTATCTTTTCGTTTTTATTGTTGATAGTACCGCCTTTAGGAATAGCTTTCATGCAGATGCAATATTGCATACTGTTATTATCGAGACGTGCATTCCATAATAATGCATCGTTACCGTTCGTATGCATAGTGCCTTCTGATACAGGGTTTTTTGCATATGATAGTACAAGGTTTTGTCTTCCTTTTTTCGAGGCAGAAAATCGCATTACTAACACATTTGCAGGATAACTAACAAAAAAATCGCGTCGATAATGAATACCATCTTTATCAAAGGAAACGGTTGCTAAAGCTGAGTCTAATGACAATGAACGTCGATAGTTCTTCATTCCTACCTCGCTTAATCCTGTTTCAATATATAGTTCTCCTGCTGTAGTGAAACTTCCAAAACGAAAAGGTTCCTCTGCTTCTGTTTCATAGGGCACCACACTATTAAAGTTATTGCGTGTAAGCTGTTCTGCGCGTTTATGGTCGTTGTCGATGAAGGCTTTTCTGATATCAGTGATGATATGCGCCGATGCTTTGTTTACATCCCAATAATAACGTGCTCCCTTGCTGGTATTAGGGCCGCCACGCCACAACGTCTTTTCGTTTAATGTCAGACGTTCGGCAGCCACTGATCCCATTACATTGGCACCTATTGAACCATTGCCTATGGGTAGTGACTTTTGCTCCCACTCTTCATCAGAATTATTAATGGCATCGCCAGCGGATATAGGCTTCTTGTCTTCCTTTTTAATATCAGGCTTTCCGCCATACCAAGTTGCTCGACCCTGTAGGGTTGTAGGAGTGTCGAACCAATAATTTAGCCCTTGCTGAGCTATTGCTACTGTATGTGAAATTGTCATCAAAGCAACAATGTAGAGAAGTCGTTTAAGCATATAATAAAATGGTTGTTTTTGATTAGTAGTTAATAGCTATTGTTTTTGACAAAGTCGTTATCAATGCTATAACTGTTTGTATAAGTAAGATAGTGGTTTGATTTATATTTATTATTAATGACACAAAATTACTGATTTTTCTTTAATTATGCAAGTTTTTCACTTATGCTTACGTATATAATTCGTAAAGATGTTATTGCCTGACTTAAAAAACCATGAAAAACTTGTAAAAAACAAATAAAAAGTTTGTAGGCCAAAAAATAATAATTAACTTTGCATGTATTCATCAATAAAGCGTTAAGCTAAATGAGACAATTAAAAATAACCAAATCGTTTACAAATCGAGAGAGCGCCTCTCTCGATAAATATCTTCAAGACATAGGCCACGAGCCACTTTTGTCATTAGATGAAGAGGTGGAATTGGCACGCCGTATAAGAGAAGGTGATGATAAAGCCCTTGAAAAACTTACGCGCGCAAACCTTCGATTTGTTGTCTCAGTGGCAAAACAATATCAAAACCAGGGTCTTAGTCTTCCTGATCTTATAAATGAAGGTAATCTTGGTCTGATAAAGGCTGCAAGAAAATTTGATGAGACACGTGGCTTTAAATTTATCTCATATGCTGTATGGTGGATAAGACAAAGCATTATGCAAGCTATTGCTGAGCAAGGTCGTTCGGTGCGTTTGCCACTAAACCAAGTTGGGTCGGTAAATAAGATAAATAAAGTGTTATCGAAGTTTGAGCAAGAAAACGAACGTCGCCCTAGTGTTGAAGAGATTGCCGCTCGTGCTGATATGCCTCAAGAAAAGGTTGAAGAGGTGATAAAGGCCGATACCAAACAAGTGTCAATGGATGCTCCTTTTCATGATGGCGAGGGTAGTAGTTTGCTTGACGTGCTTACAAACGATGATACCCCTGATACTGACGCTGAATTGTTAAAACAATCGTTGAAAGAGGAATTGGCCTTGGCCTTGAATGCTCTGAACGAGCGTGAACGCAATGTGATAAGTGCTTTCTATGGTTTGGGAGAACCAGAACTTACTATGGATGAGATAGGCAAAAAGTTTGGCCTCACTCGTGAACGAGTTCGCCAAATACGTGAACGTGCTTTACGCCGATTACGTCAGAATACGCAAAACAAAGCATTGCGCGCCTATTTAGGAAAATAGAATAAAGGAAACGAAACAATATGAAATTTAAAACACTGTTATTTATTTTGGCAGCATTGGTTGCCACTACTACGCTTTATGCAGCTGGCAAGAAAACACGTGTATATGTGTATGGCTTTGCTGCATCATTTAACGACTCTATCGTTTATTTTACTGATATACAAACGCTCGATTCGGCTACTATTGCTTCAAAATCAGGTTTCCTGTACGGACGCGATAATTATTCGTATCAGTTACGCGACTATCTGAAAGGTCATGGTTGTGCTACTCCCACTTGCATTACAACCTTTTCTGTAAAGCGCAAAGATATAGAAAAGAAATATGTGTCACTGAAAAAGAAATATGCCAACGGTAAGTATATCGTGAAGCATGTTACACCATCTGAGTTTGCTTATACCGTTATCAGTCCGGACGAAGATATGGATGTTGATATGCTGACCAAGGCTGAGCGTAAAGCCATAAAGCAGAAAAATAAGCAAGAAATGAAAGAACAAAAGGCTAAGGCTAAAGCTCGAAAGCGTGAGGCCAAGCATGGCTCACCTACTTCTGCCGAGCCTCTATCAAAGAACGAATAATATATACATACGTCGCCTTATAGCTTTTCTTTCTATAAGGCGACATTGGTATTAGGGCATCTTTATAGATAAAACGTTTCTTTATTGAATAATGAAGTAATAATGGCCTCGACGCAACAATATGTTTTCCGTATTGCCGAGTTTTATGTCGGCATCAACTTTGTTAATAGCGATGTAAATGGGTTACAACTCATTCCGTCGTTTCGCCCCTTTTTGATGCATCAGGAGCTCCTTCAGACAGTGCATGTCTCTCATAACCTAATGTTCTCGTTGACCGTTGATGATACATTACGGCCTATACCTAAAGAGCAGCGAGAGCGTATACGCACTTTTGACACTGGTAATGGCGACACAATTGTTGATTTGCTGCCTGATGGCGGATATCAATATATCATAAAAGACATTCATCAGCGTCCATGTTGCTTGTTACAAACCGACAAGCATTTTACAACCTGTCGCTGTGCATTGAATGGCAACAACGCCATGCGTAGCTTTGGTTTGAATAACGCACTTATGTTAGTATTTGCTTTTAATGGTTGTAAAAATAATACATTGCTAATACATGCCTCATTGGTTCGTCATAAGGGGTACGGCTATGCTTTTATTGCTAAAAGTGGAACAGGTAAAAGCACACAAGTAAGTATGTGGCTAAAACATATTCCTAATTGTGACTTGATGAACGATGATAATCCCATAGTGCGCATCATTCATAATAAGGCATATATATATGGTAGTCCTTGGAGTGGAAAAACACCATGTTATCGCGATGTAAAAGCACCCCTAGGGGCCATCACACGTATTGATCGTGCTTCTGTAAATAGTGTTGACACGTTACGGCCTGTTGAGGCCTTTGCCTCTTTGTTACCCGCTTGTTCATCGATGAAGTGGGACAAGGACATTTTTAATGATATCTGTACAACAGTAACCCGAATTATTGAAATCACACCGCAGTATGTGTTACACTGTCGTCCCGACCGAGAGGCTGCTGAAGTGTGTGCCGCAACTATTGTAGTAAGAGATGAAAGAAATACAGATGCGGAATGCTGAGCTCATTCCTGAAATAATACAACTGCTGAATGAGGGACATACCATCACGCTTAAATTAAAAGGTTATAGCATGCGTCCCTTCTTAGAAAGTAATCGTGATAAAGCTCTCATCACCAAAGCTATAAATATAAAGAAGGGCGATGCCGTATTGGCCGAAATATCTGAAGGCTTTTACGTCTTGCATCGCGTGATAAAGATACAGGGTGATGATGTTACCTTACGTGGCGATGGAAATTTGACAAACGAATATTGCAAACGTAGCGATGTTAAGGGTTTTGTGATAGGCTTTTATCGTAAAGGCCGTACCACAATAGAAAAAACCAATAGTGTAAAATGGCTACTATACTCTTGGCTATGGATGATGCTTTCTCCTGTCCGTCGCTATTTGTTGGCTTTCCATCGTCATATCTGGTTACGACTATTTCCAGTGAAATAGACTTAACCTAAAACTTTAGTATATTAGTATAAGAAAAAATTAATGCACATATATGAAAACAAAAAACGGTTTTAACCTACGCAATGTGTGTGGTGAACACATCGTAGTGGCTGAAGGAAAAGAAAATATCGACTTTAGCAACATCATCAGCATGAATGAGACAGCTGCCTTTTTGTGGCAACACATTCAAGGCACTGCTTTTGAGGTGGCTGATATGGTGAAGTTGTTAACCGATGAATATGATGTAGATGCCGCTACGGCAGAGGCCGACTGTGCCACACTGCTTGACCAATGGGTAAAGGCTGGCATTGTAGAGGCTTAAGTGCTTATACTGCATTTCTAAAAAATATTAAATGGAAGAAATTTTAAAAGCTTTTCCCTCGCTTACTGCTACCCAGATTGAGCAGTTTCAAGCTCTTTTGCCTCTGTATAAAGAGTGGAATGACAAGATAAATGTAATATCGCGTAAAGATATTGATAACTTGTATGCACATCACGTGCTACATTCATTAGCTATAGCACAATATATAAGATGGAAGCCTGGTACCCAAATTCTTGATTTTGGAACGGGTGGTGGTTTTCCGGGCATACCTTTGGCTATTATGTTCCCTGAATGTAATTTCAAAATGATAGATGGCACAGGCAAAAAAATAAAGGTAGTAAACGCAGTGGCTCAAGCCATAGGGCTAAAAAATGTAGAGGCCGTTCACTTACGTGGTGAAGAAGAGAAAGGTAAGTTCGACTTTGTTGTAAGCCGAGCCGTAATGCCCTTGCCCGACCTCGTAAAGATAGTGCGAAAAAATATCTCTACCAGTCAGCGTAATGCTTTGCCCAATGGTCTTATCTGTTTAAAAGGCGGCAATCTAGTGCTTGAAACCCAGCCCTTTAAAAACAAAGTACAACTTACGCCTATTTCACAGTGGTTCGACAACGAATGGTTTAACGATAAGCATCTTATATATTTACCGCTATGATGAAAATACAGAAATTTGTTTGTAACATGTTTCAAGAAAACTGTTACGTGGTGAGTGACGATAGTCAGCAGTGTGTTATCATCGATTGTGGAGCACTTTATCCAGAAGAGAGTCAGGCCATTGTTAGTTATATAAAAGATGCAAATCTCACACCTGTGCATCTTCTATCTACACACGGACATTTTGATCATAACTGCGGTAACCATAACATATATCAGCATTTTGGCATTGCCCCTGAAATATCGTCACAAGATGAAAAACTCATCAATAATCTCGTGCTACAGGCTCAATGCTTAGCCAATATTCAATATGATGTTCCTGCAACACCTGTAAGCCACTTCTTTAAAGATGGCGAGGTAATCGAGTTTGGTACACATAAGTTAGATGTGGTTGCCACCCCTGGGCACACCCGAGGTTCTGTATGCTTCCTATGCCGAGATGAGAAGGTAATGTTTAGTGGCGATACTTTGTTCCGCCATTCAATTGGACGCACCGATCTTCAGGGTGGAAGTATGCTGCAAATTATCCAGAGCTTGCGCATGATGGCACAGATGCCTGACGATATTAAAGTATTACCCGGACATGGAGAGTCAACCTCCATTGGTGAAGAGTTGGCACACAATCCGTATATGGATAGGTAAGATGATACAATCAAACAACGAAAGCGAACATCTACGCCAGAAATGTATCTTAGGTATTGATCCTGGTACTAACGTCATGGGGTATGGATTGCTTCAAGTCAGTGGCAATAAGGCATCGTTACTGGTTATGGGCGTGATAGATATGCGAAAAAGTAGTGACCCTTATTTACGCCTTGGCCACATTTTTGAACGTGTGCAAGGAATTATTGATGCCTATAAACCTGACGAGATGGCAGTAGAAGCACCCTTCTTTGGAAAAAATGTGCAGTCAATGTTGAAGTTAGGGCGCTCGCAAGGTGTAGCCATCGCGGCAGCTGTGCAACGAGGATTGACGGTGCACGAATATGCGCCCATGAAGATAAAGATGGCGCTTACGGGCCAAGGTCAAGCATCTAAAGAACAGGTCGCGGCTATGTTGCAACGCTTGCTGAAAATAGATGCCGCTGAGATGCCAAAATACATGGATGCTACCGATGCTCTTGCTGCTGCCTATTGTCATTTTATGCAGATGGGCAAACCAGAAACACAAACACATTACAGAGGATGGAAAGATTTCCTCTTAAAAAATCAAAATCGCGTATGCAAAAAGTAATAGATATAAAGGCAGGTATAGCACGAATGCCAGAATGGCGAATGAAAACCCCTGTCGATTTTCAATTGCTTACCAACGAGCATCTTGCCATTGTAGGTCCAAATGGTGGAGGCAAAACAATGCTTGTTGATATGCTCACGGGGCGGCATCCGCTTTTAGGTGATAATCCACGCTATTGTTTTGCGAAAGGTTGTAGTGATCGCCTCTCTGATAATATTAAATATATAGCTTTTCGCGATACCTATGGTGGTGATAATGACCGCACATATTTTCTGCAACAGCGATGGAATCAAACCGAGATTGCTGCCTCGACAATGACTGTGGGGCAGAAACTTGAAGAGGCCTACCGCCTTGCTGGAGACGATACTCCTGAACGACAACTGTTGCGACAGCAAATATATAGTCTGTTTCATCTTGATGCATTACTCGAAAAATATGTTATACTATTGTCGAGTGGTGAACTTAGAAAAATGATGTTAGCATCGTGCATCTTTGCCGCGCCCCAAGTGCTTATCATTGATAATCCTTTTATAGGCCTTGATACAGAAACGAGAGACCAGCTTAAGCTATTGTTAGAAGATATGGCACACAGTGGGCGTTTCCAAATAGTGCTTGTGCTGAGCAAATGTGATGATATTCCTAACTTCATTACTCATGTAGTAGAGGTTCGTAACATGATTGTGCGACCGAAGGTTTCCTTAGATACATTTCTTCAACAGCAAGAAACGTTACCAAGCCATGTGTTATCTGCTGAAAAAGCTCAAGCCATTATTAATATGACATATGCTAACCCTTCTTATGATGTGCAAGAAGTGGTGAACATGAATAAAGTGACGATACGATATGGAGAACGCACTATCTTAAAAAATCTAGACTGGATTGTGCGTAATGGTGACTGTTGGGCGTTATCAGGGCAGAATGGTGCAGGAAAGTCAACGCTGCTTAGCTTGGTGTGTGCCGATAATCCGCAAAGTTATGCTTGTGATATTTCGCTTTTCGGAAAAAAACGAGGTAGTGGTGAAAGCATTTGGGATATAAAAAAACATATAGGATATGTTTCGCCCGAGATGCATCGAGCTTATCATCGTCCTGTACCTGTTATAGATATTGTAGCTAGCGGATTAAGCACACGTAGCAGCCTCTCGATAAAGGCATCGGCAGCACAAAGGCCTATCTGTTTGTTTTGGCTCGATATCTTAGGAATAGCCAACAAGGCAGATGTTAGCTTCTTGAAACTATCAAGTGGTGAACAACGATTGGTGTTGTTAGCACGCGCTTTCGTCAAAGACCCACAACTGCTTATTCTTGATGAGCCTTTGCATGGTCTTGACGATTTTAACCGCCGATTGGTGAAAGACGTAATCAACGCCTTTTGCAGCCGCAAAAATAAAACCTTGATGATGGTAACACATTATCACGCCGAATATCCTGAATGTATTCAGCATACAAAAATGCTGATTAGAAACAAATAAAAAATGTATATATTATGAAAAAGTTGGTAATCACATTGGTGCTTTCATGCTTGTTTGCAGTAAACAGTATGGCACAAGAAATTTACAAAGAAGTGGTAAATATGAAAGCTGATGTTGAAAGAGTAATGAACGACACCACGCAAAATATTGAAACCCGAAAAATAGCATGTTTCAAAAACGATGCTCTTTACTATCTACTTGAAAGGGCCAGTGAGGAAGAAATGTTCAGCGAGTATCTTTTGGGCTCTCAGGCTAACGCTATGATCGACTTTGTTAATCTGTACGTAAAGCGCCTTGCTGCTGAAAAGAAAAAGAAAAACAAAGATATCATCATGGCAACATTTAAAAATGCCTCTACAGCCAATCCGCTCTTTGATGATCCTGATAAAGAATTGGTGTATGGCTATGTTGATAATGATAAATACATTACGCAGTTTTCAATCGATACTGATTGGGAAAAGGCGTTGAAAGCTGTGAAATAGTGTGACATTATTTTCTGAAACTATTTATATTGATACCACGACTACCAACTTCTTATGTAGTCGTGGTATTGTGTCTTAACTTAAAATAGAAACTAATGATGAACCTCTTTAAACATGTAACGCGAAAAGCAGTGGCTTTATTCGCTTTTCTCACACTAAATTTAAATACTTATGCTGCCGAAGTAGTGTATCGGATTGTAGAATATAATAAAACAACGGGTGAATATATATTAGCAGCAAGCGGACAAGTGCCCCAATATTCGTGGGCATATTTTGAAAACGATTTTGGAGCCACTACGGGTAATCGTTACAATCAGATACCACGCAACCGTAAAGCTACGTTATATCTTGAGGGCTGGAAGGGATGTACCATTAAAAATATTACGTTTAGTATGTGTTCAAATAATAAAGCAGGACAAGTGGGCTTCTCGGTATGTGATGAGGAAACAGCGCTGTATATAATGCGTCAAACTGAATTTGCTGATGATGCTTGGTTCGGTCAATGGGTTTCGAAAGACCTTGGGGTATATGTTGATGTAACACAGCCTGTAAAAGCCACAGCATTTACTACTGATGAAAGTAGTATCGTGATACAAGGTGGTACAAAAGAAGGCTCGGTTTATATCAATGCCATTACTATCGACTATGACGAGGCTACAGGTATGACTCTCGAGTCGCCGTTAGGATGGACTTATGAAAAACTTGAAAAGAAAAGCACACTTAACGATGGTGACGAGGTGATGATTTTCCGTAACGGATGTGCTGCTAGTGATATCGATGGCATTGAAATATCGCATTATCTTGATGCTACTCCCTTGTCATCTACCACCGACGTTACAAATCCCTATGTATTGTGTTTCACGCTGAATAAGGTTGAAGGTGAAAGTCTGTGGACTATGAAAAATCAATATGGACGCATTTTAGGTGCTACAGGTAAACAAGCTTTGGCCTGGAATGAAGGTAGCACACGCTGGAGTATCAATCTTGGTTATGATGGTGCTACTATTACAAACGAAAACCCAACATACGGAACCATACGTTATAATACGCCTGTTGAAAGCTATGCTCGTTTTAACGTTTATACTTCTACCTCGCTGCCGTTGCCATTCCTTTATCGTAAGGTAAAACAACTCAGCCCTGTATGCTCGCAGTCGATAGTGTTTGATAAATCTGAAATGACCGTAAATATAGCTGAGGGACACATCGCTCTTAAGCCTACATTGTCGCCTGCCCAGACCACAGACAAACGTATGATATGGACAAGTAGCAATGAAAGTGTGGCTAATGTAAACGGTGGCTTTGTTACATTATCTGCCCCAGGCATAACTACTATCACAGCCAAAACAAAGGATGGAGGAGCTGAAGCTAGCCTAACATTAACGGTTACAGAAGCTACAAACATTTCTTCTATGGTTAACAAAGTTTCTTCTAAGCAGCCTGTTCGAAAAATATTAAATGGTCATCGTGTGGTGATAGTGAACCAAAAAGGACAATATGAAATGAATGGGTTGAGATTATAATTTATATACTAAAGTATAAACTAAGCGAATCGAGTAGGAAAAAAGTAAAACCGTTTTCTTCCTACTCGATTTTTTTATTTTTCTTCTGTGATATGTTATTGACGTTTTTGTATATTTATACGAAAATGTTGAATATTTATACACGTCGACGTTTTACATTATTTAACTATATTGTTCACCGATTTGTTACAATTTGAAAGCATTTGAAGATGTTTTTCTTACACTTTTTCTTCTTGATACCATTTCTAAGAGAAAGGGCCCATTTCACGTTGTGATATGCCTCATATTACAGGCTAATATGCAGCAAATCACAGTGTGAAAGCAATGCTTTCAGATCGTAATTTGATGGGTTATAAAGTAAGTTTTCAAAATGAATATTTATACATAAATTTCAGTTCGTTTTGACACATAAATCATATTAAGTTCTGCATTGTTTTTATGTAAAAAGGATGATCTTTTATATATATAACCACTATATTGGGAGAAATAAAAAAGCGTATAGATTTAAAAAATATCTATACGCTTTTTTTATTAAGTATATTGGAACCTTCGATGATCGTGCCAAATATTATTAATGGTTGGAGTAGGGCATTTAGAGGTTATTGAAGTCGACTACTTCTTCTGTCGTACGCTGGTTGTGGTGTTTCTCTTCGCCTCCTGTTGTTGTACTATTGTTATGAATGGGTTCTCCCGATTCGTTTAGCATAATTTCATCATCGATAGCAATACTGTCAGTATCAAGTGTGTCGCGCTTGGCGTGCGTTACATAGCTGGCACAGTTGTACATGTTATAAGTAATGGCATCGTCTTTTGGCTTGCCAAACTTGGCGTGATACTTGCTGAAACTTGGATCGTTTAATACCGACTTGACAAAGTAGCCACACAGGGGCAATGCTGTACGACTGCCTTGACCCAAGGCGCCTGTGCGGAAGTGTATACAACGATACTCGCCACCTACCCATGCACCAACAACGAGCTTCGGACTTACAGCCATAAACCATGCGTCAGAGTGGTTGTTTGAGGTACCTGTTTTGCCACCCCAGTCGGTGTCGCGGTGCTTGCCAACAAATCCACCGAAACTCATTGAAGTGCCGCCAGGCTCGCGCATACCGCCCATGAGCAACTGTTGCATAAGGAATGCACTGCGGTAGGGTATGGCTTGAACTGTGTTGGGAGCACTGGTATATACTTCACGACCATCTTTGTCAACGATACGTGTTACTACAGTGGGGTCGTGGTGGCGGCCGTCATCAGCTACAGTGCAGTAGGCATTGGCAAGCTCCAAGAGGTTGATGTCGCTAGAACCTAATGCAAGTGATGGATTGTCGTCAAGCGGACTCACTATACCCATCTTATGTGCGGTATCGATAATGCGCGCTATACCCATTTCTTGGCCCAAACGCACTGCAATTGAGTTGATGCTTCGTGCAAAGGCTCCCTTTAGAGGTATCGAGTCGCCCGAGAAACTACCGTTGGCATTGGTTGGTGTCCATAACACTTCCTGTTGTTTCGCCTTATCGTATACAGGCATACTGATGTATTCGTCGCGGCGCTTATCGCAAGGTGTAAGGCCTTGATTCATGGCTTCAGTATAGACAAAGAGTTTGAAGGTGGATCCAGGCTGGCGCATAGCGGTAACCTTGTCATATTTCCACGAGCCAAAGTCGATGTCGCCCACCCATGCCTTTACGGCTCCTGTTTGAGGTTCCATTGCAACGAAGGCACAATGCATAAAGTGTACCATGTATCGAATAGAATCCATGGTAGAAACTTCTTTTTCAATATACCCATTGTCGTAATCGAACAACTTTACTTTATGAGGCTTGTTCAAGTAATATTCAACAGAGTCGGGGTCGTTCGGAAACTTATTTGTCAAGTATTTGTAAACAGGCTGTCGCTTGGCTATTCCTTCAATAAAGCCTGGGATAACGTGGTGACTTTCGTCTTGCCAAGGATCTTCTTTGCCCCAGTGGTTATTAAAGTTGCGCTGTATGATTTTCATCTGCTTGTTGGCAGCTTGCTCTGCATAGGTTTGCATTTTAGAGTCGAGCGTAGTATATATTTTTAATCCCGAACTATACAAGTCGTATCCGTTATCATGACACCAATCTTTGAGGTAAGTGGCCAAATACTCGCGAAAGTAGAGAGCCTCGCCATCATAGTTGCTTTCAACACTATAGTCGAGCTTAATAGGAAGTGAGCTTATCGAATCGTATTGCGCACGGTCCAAATCACCATGCGACATCATTCTGTTTAAAACAATATTGCGGCGTTTTAGGCTGTTTTCAGGATGAGAAATGGGATTGTAATAGGTAGTTGCCTTCAACATTCCTACGAGGATGGCTGCTTGATCTGTTGTAAGCTCGCTAGGCTTGATGCCAAAATATGTTTTACATGCCGTTTTTATGCCAAATGCATTTGAACCAAAGTCGACAGTATTAGCGTACATGGTGAGAATTTCTTTTTTGCTGTGACATGACTCAAGCTTTAAGGCAATAATCCACTCTTTACTTTTCATAATGAGCATGCGCACGCCCGGAATATAGCCTAAAAGTCCTGTAGAATATTGGGTGCGAACACGGAACATGTTCTTGGCTAACTGCTGTGTAATGGTTGATGCACCACGGGCATCATGATGTACCAGCATATCTTTTGCAGCAGCAAACATGCCTGTTACATCAATGCCAATATGATGGTAGAAACGCTCGTCTTCAGTGTCAACAAGCGCCTTCCAAAAAACAGGATTTACATCTTCATACTTAACGGGCGTACGATTCTCGTTAAAAAATTTTCCGATAAGTTTGCCATCAGCGCTGTATATTTCAGAAGCTTGAGGGGTGGCGGGATGTTTTATTTGTGAGAATCCAGGACTTTTGCCGAACAGCCAAAGAAAGTTAATGTCAACCATCCCGAGATAGAGAACGAAACATACAATGGCTGAAGCAATGCCTACAGCTGTCTTGGTGTACCATGCTCGACCTTGGTATAATTTTTTGTACCAAGACCAGAAGGCGCAAACCTTTTGCCAACACTTGTTGAGAATGTCTTTGATTTTATCCATAATAATACGTTTTGACATACAAGATTATGCATGTCGGTTTATTGATTATGAGTTTATTCTTTGTTTGAGACAGCCCACGCTACGTAGGCCTGTCTAACGTTACAAAGTTACAATTTTTGATGTTACTTACCTAATACTTTCGATATAATTTATTATTTCTTTAACATTCTGTGGCGAAAACCATTTCACTGTTTCGTCTTTCTTGTACCATGTAAGTTGTTTTCGACAATAGCGACGCGTGTTACTTTGTATCTTATAGATGGCTTCATCGAGTGTGGTAAGACCGTCGAAGTGTTCGAACAGTTCTTTATAACCCACTGTGTTTAATGCATTAAGGTTTCTATAAGGATACATGCGTCGAGCCTCATCAATAAGGCCTTTGTCAACCATTTTTAAAACACGTTGATTGATGCGACTATATAGCACATCTCGTTCAGCCCATAACCCAATTTTTATGATTTTAAAAGGACGCTGCTTGATGGTATTGGTGCGGAAAGAAGAATAGGTTTTACCTGTAGAATGGCATATCTCTAAGGCATGCACTACTCGTCGAGGATTGTTTTTGTCAACAATAGCCCAATGCTCGGGATCAAGCGTCCTAAGTTCTTCGACAAGGGAAGACAGTCCTTCCTTTTCTAGGCGCTCTTTCATTTGTAAACGTATTTTGTCAGTAACGGTAGGAATATCGTCAATGCCATTGCACACAGCATCAATATACATCATGCTACCGCCACTAAGGAGCGCTATGTCTGAATGTATGAACAATTGGCCTATCAATTCCAGCGCATCTTGCTCATACATGGCTGCGCTGTAATACTCGTTAATATGATGATTTCCTACAAAATAATGGCGCACACGCTGTTGCTCGGCAAGTGTAGGAGCTGCCGTGCCGACAGGTATTTCAGAAAATATTTGCCGAGAATCAGCATTAATAATTGGAATGCTGAAATGCTCGGCAATATTTATACTAGTTTCTGTCTTTCCAATGCCCGTAGGGCCTAAAATGACAATAAGTGTCTTCATTTAACGGATAATGCCCCGTTTTGATGATTCAACAAAATCGATGATATATTGTATCTCTTTTGTTATTTCAAGTGTGTTCTTAATTTCGGCAAGACCTTCGGCCATAATCCCTTTTGAATAGAGCTTGCGGTAGGCATTATGAATAAGGTCTATCAGGTCATTTGAGAAACCACGACGACGTAAGCCGACAAGGTTTAAACCACAATATTTGGTGGGCTCTTTACCTGCAATAATAAAGGGCGGAATGTCTTGGCTAAAACGGCAACCTCCCTGTATCATTACGTATCCACCAATATGGCAGAACTGATGACAAAGAACGTTGGCACTGATAATGGCATTGTCGTCGATAGTTACCTCGCCAGCAAACTTCGTCGAGTTGCCAACAATAATGCCACTGCCTAACACGCAATCATGGGCAATGTGTACACACTCCATCAGCAGGTTGTTGCTGCCTACAATGGTTGTGCCTTTTGAAGCTGTGCCTCGCGAAATGGTAACGTTTTCACGTATACTGTTATTGTTGCCTATTTCACAGGTGGCATGTTCTCCCTTAAACTTTAAGTCTTGGGGTTTAGTTGAAATGCTAGCACCAGGGAAAAACTCGTTGTTATTTCCAATACGGGCTCCGCAATGAACCGTTACACTGTTAAGAAAATGATTGTTGTCACCAATAACGGTGTCTTTATCTATACAGCAAAACGGACCAATTATATTGTTATCACCGAGTTTTGCTTCTGGGTGAACATAAGCTAATGGACTGATTGTGTTCATAAATAACCTATTATTTGTTCTTTACTATCTGCGCTGTAAATGTGGCTTCAGATACCACATGGTCGCCAACAAACACGTATCCTTTCATAGATGAGATACCGTGGCGTATGGGCGAAAGAAGGTCAACCTTAAACAGAAGTGTATCACCAGGCACTACCTTTTGGCGGAACTTTACATCGTCAATCTTCAGGAAATATGTCGACCAACGCTCGGGTTCTTCAACAGTGTTCAATACCAACAAACCACCACATTGTGCCATAGCTTCAATCTGTAAAACGCCTGGCATTACTGGCTCTTGTGGAAAGTGACCTTGGAAGAAGGGCTCATTGGCAGTTATATTTTTAACACCGATAATGCTTGTAGCACCTAAGGCAATAACCTTATCAACCAACTGCATAGGGTAGCGGTGGGGTAATAGTTCGCGTATGCGAATGTTATCCATCAGTGGTGCTTCGTTCGGATCGTAGATGGGAGCCTGAATTTCGTGTTTGCGAATCTCTCGACGCATCTGACGGGCAAACTTGTTGTTGATAGTATGGCCTGGGCGAGTAGCAATAATGCGACCTTTTATGGGTTTGCCAATAAGAGCCATATCGCCAATTATGTCAAGCAATTTATGACGTGTGCATTCATTTTCCCATACAAGAGGCTTGTGCTGAATATAACCCATCTTTGTGGCATCCATATGTGGCACTTTCAAGAAATCGGCTAGCTGGTCAAGACGCTCTTGGGTGGTTTGACGCTCGTATATAACAATGGCATTGTCTAAGTCGCCACCTTTTATAAGATTAGCCTTAAGTAAAGGTTCAATGTCACGAACAAATACAAAGGTACGAGCGGGTGCTATCTCTGTGGCAAAATCATGAATCTTATCAAGGGTAGCAAACTGGCTGTTGATGAATTTAGAGTTGAACGAGCACATCGTGGTCAAGCTAAACTCTTCATCTGGCAAAATGGTAATGCAAGAACCTGTTTCTTCATCTTTAACCTCAATCTTGTGACGAATGATGTACCAGTCTTTAGGAGCATTAAGCTCTTCAATACCTATCTCGTTTATCTTGTTGATATACAAGGCAGCGCTACCATCTAAGATAGGGAATTCAGGACCGTTAACCTGGATAAGGCAGTTATCAATACCCATGGCATAGAGAGCGGCCAAACCGTGTTCAACAGTAGATACGCGGATATCGCCTTTTCCTAATACTGTGCCTCGTTGGGTGTCTACCACGTTTTCAGCAATAGCATCAATGATAGGCATACCGTCAAGGTCAATACGCTGTATTTTATAACCAAAGTTCTCGGGGGCAGGGTTGAACGTTACCGTCAAGCTCAGGCCTGTATGTAAACCTTTTCCGCAAAGCGAAAAACTGCCCTTCAGCGACATTTGTTTTAACTTGTTCATATCATAGATCGCGCATTTTGTTGCACGCTGTTTTTATTGTTAATAATTATTCGGGCTTTTAGAGGCTCGATTTCTCTTTTTTCAACTCATCAAGTTGTTTTTGCATTTCTACTAACTGCTTGTACATTTCGGGCAGTCGGCGGAAAATGGCTTGCGACTTAAAGTAGGCTTTGGGTTCCATGGGTGGAGTGCCAATAAGGGTTTGGTCGCCTTTAATGTTTCCAGGAACACCTGATTGGGCTCCAAGGAATGTCTTATCGCCGATGTTGATGTGTCCGGCCAAGCCTACTTGTCCACCAAACATACACCAAGAACCAATCTTTGTGCTACCTGCAATACCTACTTGTGCTGACATTACAGTGTTTTCACCCACTTCTACGTTATGGGCAATCTGTACTAAGTTGTCAAGTTTTACACCCTTGCGTATAATGGTAGAACCCATTGTCGAGCGGTCAACACAGGTGTTAGCACCTATCTCTACACAATCTTCAATGGTAACAATACCTATTTGTGGTATCTTATCGTAACCTTCGGCATTTGGAGCAAACCCAAAGCCGTCAGCTCCAATCACGCTACCAGCATGAATGGTTACGTTGTTGCCAATTCGGCAACCTTGATATATCGTGACGTTTGGATAGAAAATACATTTATTACCTACCTTTACATTGTCACCTACATAGGCGTGAGGATATATTTGTGTTCCATCGCCTACAACAGCGCCATCACCAACATATGCGAAGGCTCCGATATAGCAATCTTTTCCAAGCTTTGCTGTGGGCGATACAAATGCTAATGTGTCAACGCCTTTCTTTACAGGAAGGCTTGCTTGGTAAAGTTGAAGCAATTTAGCAATGCACTCGTATGCATTGGCCACGCGAATAAGGGTAGCAGAAACAGGTTTTTCTAATACGACATCATCATTGACCAATACGATTGACGACTCTGTGTCATAAAGATAATGTGTGTATTTGGGGTTTGAGAGAAATGAAAGGGCTCCTGGCTTGCCTTCTTCAATTTTTGCAAAAGTATTGACAGTAGCGTTCTCGTTACCTTCGATTTTGCCTTGTATGAAATCGGCTATTTGTTTGGCTGTAAACTCCATGTCTTTTATTTATTAGAACTTTATTTTTGCAAATATAATAAATTATAT
>ERZ1026852.37-NODE-37-length-94796-cov-32.892148_pt1 | contig 94796 bp, 38 predicted proteins | sample MGYA00380156_ERZ1026852 | MGnify/ENA primary metagenome ERZ1026852 (study PRJEB33269, sample SAMEA4719792) | human gut metagenome | biome: human-associated habitat; feature: organic feature; material: feces | place: Cameroon | collected 2013-10 ...
TACAATGGTTGGATTGGGGTAAAGCGAACATCAACTGAAAATAAAATCTAAAAAATAGATATGATTTTCGTTAATCCACTTAATTGTTGTACATTTGCGAAAAGATTGCATCACAATTGCATAAACTAATCACACTAATCTAAAACGCAATACAATATGAAAAAATCTATAATGATAATGGTTCTAATGGCTTTTGCAAATATAGCTATAGCAAAAACTTTGGTAACACTTCAACAATTACAAGGAAAGTGGCAACGTACGGAGGATACATATAAAGTAGATACACAGACGTGGACATTCAAAAAAACAAGTTTAATTGTGGAAAACAAATATGTGTATAGAGACAAGGTTGACACCAGTAAATATGAGATATTCTATTATCTATCTAAAGGGGTGCCTAATGTTTACGATGGTTCCAAAGTAGGTAAGATAGGCTCAGGAACACACATAATATATTATGCAAAACCAAGGAAAAAGATTTTGTCATATGAGATTGTTAGTCTAAAAGACGACACGCTTACTATTAGCTATTATGCTCCTCGTGCTATAGGCAGAAACGCAGGCACAGTTACCCTTACACTTAAACGTGTATCACGCTAAAAAGTAAGCAATATTACTTAATTAAGCAAGCCTCCCAGTACCACTTTTTGTACCAGTAAGGTGGTACTGGAGTTTCACCTATGTGGTACTGGAGTTTCACTTAGCTGGTACTGCAGTAACACTCTATTGGTACTGGCGATGAAACTAAGAGCCTTTTTCAAGGAGGTTAAGAGCTAATTAAAAAGCATATAAATGCTATCAACAAACATATAAAAAGCGAGGACATACTTTGGTAAATAATCACCAAAATATGTCCTCGCTTTTTATGTTTTATATTATCTCGCTATTTTCTAACAACCTTGCCTCCTACGACATAGATACCGTGAGGAAGACCGTTGGTAGCATTGCGACGCTTAACATCGTTCTTCACAACCTTGCCATCGACTGTTAATACATCTACAATCTCGTCATCGTCTGCATCTACAGCCGAGATACCTGTTGTAGCCTGTGTGCAGACGATAGAACCGTCGGCAGCAAGAGTGGAATCGTCCCAAAGAGAACCATCGGTAGACTTGATAATCCAACCACTTGCTGGTTTTGTTCCTGGGAAGAGGGTGAGCTTCTCGCCTACTATGAATGTACGTCCATCTTGTGGCGCAATAACGATAGTATCGTTGCCTGCCATAGAGAAGATAGAACCCTTAACATTCAGCTTGCTATTAGAAGTTGCACTAACATTAATGATCATCGATGCGCCAGCCTGAATGATAGCATTAGAGTTGGTCTTGATAGTTCCAACTGCTGTTTCTGACAATCCTGGAATAATGATAGCGCCAGCCTGAGCCACAAGGCTATTAGTAGTACCACTACCTGCGAGAGTTGCTCCCTTAGCTATGGTCATAGTGCCTGTTGTTGCACTTCCTGACAAATTAAAGATTGTGAGCTTACCCTCTTTAACTGTGATGCTCGATGTATTCTCGTTGCCCTTGATGATCCAGTTGCCTGTACCCATCTTGGTAACAGACTTAGTAGTGAGTTTACCAGAGAATGTAGCGTCGGCATTATTGTAGCCTACAAACCATGATTCATCGCTACCGCCAAATGTTGGCTTAGTCTTGAACGAAGAATAGCCTGCAGCATCAGCCAAAGCACCTACATGAAGAGCAGCTACAACATTAGTGCTTGAGCCTCCCTGATAGTGACGCATAGAAGCGCCATCGCCAAGAGTGAGCGTAAGCTTCTTCATATCTGTGACATTAGACATTAATCGTGCAGCACCATTGATATGCAACGAGCCTTCAAGCTTGCTCATGTCTGTGCTGATATCATAGCGCACACCACCAGTATTCAATACCATCGAGCCACTTCCGCTAACGCTTCCCTTCAAGCCTGCACGGTCGGCACCATCGATAGTAAGCTTAGCACCCTGCTCTATACTTATAGCATTAGCAAAGGTAGGGATTGTTTTCATGCTATTATTAGCAACAAACTTATATCGAGTGTCCTTACCAGTAACCACGAAAGGAACAGTACCCAACGACATACGCCAGTCGCCTTGAGCTATTATACCGTCTGCAAGAACCACAGCCTTAAGAGGATTTGTTGTTGTCTGACAGAAGTTCAACTGTCCAGCGCCTTCCTTCACCAATACTGCATTCTTACCATTTATAGTACCATTAAGAGCCAAAGCACCATTAGACTTTACTACCGAGATGCGAGCACTATCTGTGAGTAACATGCCGTGGTTGGTAGAAGAGTTGGTACCTGTAAACTCAAGACGTCCGCCATTGATCTGCAAGTTGTCAGCAACAGCAGTAGATGTTCCTATTGGGCAAACCTGGCCAGCATCAAGGATGTCGGCAATAGAGAGTGTACCGCCATTGATGATGGTGCGACCTGTATAGTCGTTATTCTTGAGGTTCATCACGAGCTTACCATTGCCTTCCTTAACCAAGTCGCCAGCGCCAGAGATAGCACCTTCGCCATTAAAGGTATAGGTATCATTGGTGTTTACTACTACTCCACTCTGAATCATCTTAGCATCGAGCTGAACGGTCTTTACAGTAGCATCGTCGTTGAAGATGATCTCGTCGTTCTTTACAAAAGATGTAACAGCACCATTAAGGGCGAAGTTCTGTGAAGAATAATCCCAAGCAGAGCCTTCAGCACCAGTCCATTGTACATTCTGAGCAGCATCGCGCGAGCCACTAATATTGATAACGATATTCTTGCCAACAATACCAATCTTATATGGATGACCATCGAGTCCTTCAACCTTCAGCATACCATCGGCCGCTGTGATACCTTCGGTAGTCTCAACCAAAGTATATTCACCCTTCAAGAGTTCATTATCGGTTGTTGTAGGATCGATAACGAAGGTGAGAGGCTTAGAGATTGTCAACGAGCCATTAACCTTTATCATGTCAGCCTTACCATTGCCGAGAGTAGTCTCAACAACAAGACCATTAATCTTACCATTAGCGATGGTGAGCGACTTACCGAAAGTCATAACCTCGCGTGGCATCAGTCGGCATCCATTATTATGAAGTGAACCTTCGAGTTCTACATCGCCATTGATAGTTGTCTTACCACCAAGCGAACCAAGGGCACGCAAAGAGAGGTTGCCAGAGATAGTGCCATTAACATTCAGCACACCATTGCTGACGATGGTCTTACCTGTTGTAGTGATGTTGGCATTGATAGTTACATTGCCACGCTCACTCTTCCATACATCGCCACTTCCACCTATTGAACCAGTACCAGAGATAGTATAGTCGTGGTCTACAGGTGCCATAAGGTATGTAGCAGCAGGCTTAACTTCGGTATTAAGAGCAATAGCATTGGTATTGGCACCAGAGATATCGAAGACTACACTCTTGCCATCAGCATAGTTGGTAGCAGAAGTCTGGTCGAACGATGTGAAGCCAGACTTACCATTAGCCCACTCTGCACCAGAGTTCCAACGAAGGTCTGTCTTCATAACAGCTGGCAATGGAGGCATTGGCATATCGTAGCCAAGATAGAAACCTGTGTTAGGCGACTGATAGTAACCACGGGTGGTGCAGTCGAGACGATAATGTGGGTCGTGCTGCAAGGTGTAGAAGCTATAGTCGGTAGGAATATTGGTGGTATAACCAACAAGACCAAGGTTGCGTCCACCTTTATTATATAGTAGGACTACTTCCTCGCGCCAGTCGCCAATGATATCGCCCATGAAAGCAGGACGAACAGCCCAACCAGCATGTGTATTCCAATCGCTCTCTTGTGAGAATTCGGCAAGACGTGAGCCATTATATTTGGTTATCATCACATTAGAGCTATAACCGCTACCTCCAGGAGAGTTTATAACCTCGCGAGCCAAGTCGCCATCCCACCATATTCCTTCGTATGGATATGATGTTTTGCCTTCTTTGATAACATTTCCCTTACAGTCGTAGAGGTTGTCCATCAAGCTATACACCTCATAGCCAAGATGGTCAGGATCTACATCCATACATTCGCCACGACCAACATCAAACACATTTGGCAAATACCATTCCTTAAGGTGTTCGCCTGTAGCAGCATCATATATAACCTGTCCTAAAAGGTTTGACTGCTGAATGGCATACGTCTCAAGACCAGGGCGTGTAGGGTCGATATCGCTAACACGATAGCGGTCGCCATGACCGATACCTGCTGAGAAAACCATATCTTTCTTTGGGTTTACGCCATAACCACCTTGCAACAATTCATCGATACCGTCGCCATCAACATCGGCAACACGCAACTGATGGAACTCTGCAGGCCAAGGTGTCTTATCGTTGCGGCTCCATGTGTAGCTATGATGCCAGTTAGAAGGTGTGCCGTTATTCCAATCATACTTGAATTCAAAAACATAGTTATGATGCTTCTGACCTTTCTTGGTACGATCCAAGCATTCCATCATCAACGAAGGATGCACGCCGTCGGAGTATGTGATACAGAAATGGCCTGTCATAAAGGCATACTCATGACCACGGTTATCGTCCATATAGTCGGCACGATTGTCGCGAGAATATTTGTCTTCACCATCCTTAACCTTAGAATAGTCGAGCTCGGCACTATTTATTTCTTCGCCTGTCAAACCATCTACTACCGAGATATAGAAAGGAGGATTGCGCTTTTGCTGGTCTTGATAGTCGGTGATGCCATCGCCATCGATATCAAGGATGCTACTCTTGAAAGGATATAGTCCGAAGTTGTTTGCCGCCTTGTTCCAGAAGCGAGTACCCTCACAAGTACGGAGCATAACCTCAGCCTTACCATCGCAGTTGATATCGTAAGCCAACACTTTATCATTCTGACCTCCGCAAATCCATTCGTTTGGTCCCATATCGATAGTCCACAGATATGTACCATCGGCTTTATATGCCTGAACCTTATCGGTAAGTTTATCATGATAGCGCGACACCTGACCAACGATATAGTCGTATTCGCCATCGCCATCAAGGTCGGCTGGCCAAATATACTTAGCATCGAAGCTATCAGGATGACAAATCTCGCCCTCAAACTCTATCTTCATAAAGGTGTTTGAGTATGGCTGATTGGCTGTAGTATACTTAAACTCGCCAATACCGCTTGCCAATTCCTTGCCATCGATAACAGGAACTACACGAAAGACATCGTTGTTGTTAAGATTAGATAACTTAAGATTGGTATTCTTGGTGGTAGCCAAGAGTGAGCCATTCTGATAAACATTATACTGAGTGTCCTCAGATTCTGTGGCAAGTCTACGCCACGACACAAGTTTGCCATCTGTTCCTGACGTAATACTACGCTCAGGATTCCTGTTCACAGCAACAACACCTCTACCAAGGTCTTGCTGTATGCGCTGCGCCATTGCCGGCATAGCAAAGGTTGCAGATAGCAGACAGAGAGAAAAGATTTTCTTCATCGCTTTGTTTAGTTATTAAGTTTTATGTATGATTTCTGCCGCAAAAGTAGCATATATTACATATTACAATATGGTAAAATCATACAAAAACAAAAATATTTCTACGCTTTTGGCGTAGAAATATTCTTTTATTACTCTAATGTTATTGCCATAACGCCTATCACAACTTCATTAGACAGAGTCTTGATACGGAAGGCTTTAAGCTTCTTCGTAGGGTTAAGTTTCATGTTCAATATCTGTGCTGCACCATTAGGAATGATGTTTTGCTCGGCTGTGCGAGTATGCTTCTTTATGACGCCTTGGTTCATCAAGTCGCCATATAGGTCGCGACTAACCATGCCACTACCTAAATGTATACGGTAAGGACGAGGTGTAACAGTATTGAATGCCAAGTCATCGGTATAATAGTCTTGCTCTATTGGACACCAGTTTTCTGGGTTGCGCAATCTGAGAGTATCGCTACTACCGTCGGTATATATCGCCATCACCACTCCATTGTCGATACGGCTCTGCATATTGTTGGTGCTTCCTGCCATGAGTAGCCATGCATGATGAGCCTTGCCCTTTGCAGGAACGTCGATGCTATCAGGATAGTTGTCCCATAGAGAGGTATAGGCTATGTTGTGACCTTTGACTGGCGAAGCGAAAGTTACGCCCTGCTTGGTATCAAAGACATCATTAACGATGGTTGCTCTATATGCAGAATCATTAATCTCGGCAGTCTTCTTAGGCAAACACCATTCGCCAATACCTTGAACTGGTATCTGAAGAGTGGTGTAAGGAGCACGAGGCGAGAGATATTTATTCTTGAAGATATCGTCGACATTAGAATTGAAAGGAACAGCGAGGTGTTTTTCTTTCATCTTACCATCCTTTGCTGTTGTCATATCAGCCAATCCCCAATAGTCGGCATCGTGAGTTTCTTCCTTCTTAGCCACAAAGTGGAAAGGTTTCTTCTGCGACATAAGCCATGCCTCGTCAACTTCAAGAGTCTGCTCTTTGTCTGCCGAACCTTTTATATCAACAAACTGACCATCGCCAAGACTTATTCTCCATATCATAGCGAGTGGTTGACGGAACTGCTGAGTGATTGTCATCTTTCGCTTTCCGTTCTTCTTCTCATACCTATATATAATATAAGGTGTAGATATCGAAGCCGAATCCCACATCTGAGGGAAGCCTGGCTGCAGAATACATCTGCCATTCATAGCATCGGGACGAATACCAAACAAACCGTTGACAATAGCACGGGATGATATTCCTACATTGTCACCAAAATCGCGATATGCCTCTGAGCGTGCCTTGTCGTAATAGCTTATTTGTCCGAAGTTGCCAGGACTGGCTCCAAGGAACATACCATCGAGCACATCGCTCTTCAGCAATGCAAAACCTTCTTCGTTGCGTCCTGCTTGGAAGAAAGCCAATGCCATATCCATAACCTCCTCATGTGCCACATTGTTGATGCTCCAATCGTATGGCATCCAGTCGGTAGTAGAGATAGTATGACCTACCACCATACCGCTATCGGCAGTAACAGGGATATGTGGAATATTGTCGATGACATATTGTGTAGACAGCCATGCCTGCTCATCGGTAGTCACTCCACAGTCTATCGGAGTATATATCGACCATAATGCCGCACTCTCATGCTTACGCTTATAGCCCATCAGGTCTTGGTATTCTGCCCAATGTCCGCGGTCTGAAAGCCACAGTCTATCGTTCATAGCTTTCAATATAGCTTCAGCTTCTGTACGGTAAGGCTTAGGATCTTCGCCAAGAATCTCTGCCATGCGTGCTGCAAGCAGGTTGCCACGATAGTTGTATGCCGAACTATGTGTCACGGCTCCACCATTATACCACAAGGCATCACTTGCCCAAATGCAACAATAGGCATCATATAGATGGTCGTTGTCAGGGTCGAAGTTGCGCTTCTCCCATGCCAAATGACTTGTCAATACAGGCCACATTCTACGCATCATCACGGTATCTGCATCATAACAGAAGTGCCAAAGCAGTTCGTCGATATAGTTGAGGTTCATATCATAATGGTGCATCTGCCTATTGTTGTTAGGATTACGACAGATATAACCATTTGAATACATCTGTGTGCCCCACTTCTTTTGTGCTCTTGCAAGGTTCAATGCCGAATCTTGAGAAGGATGAGGATAAATGGCTGGCACATTGGTAACCTGACTCTTGGCATAGGCTTCGAAATGAGTCTTTGCTCTTTCGTTCCATCCAAGCACATCGGCAAGATAAGCTGCTCGCCAACCTGCCAACGGCATACGCCAACCTATACAGCCATGAAGCCATGTGCTGCCATCCCACAAGCCATTTGATGCAGCAACGAGGTTGGCATCAAGGGTGTTGATATATTGGTCGGGAGTTTCTATGTGGAGTATAGATGTGAGCTGTTCTGTAGCTTTCTTCTCTCTTGTAAAAGCCATAGAGGCTTCACCATTGCCTGCATCGCAGAGTATCTCTCCTGCATTCTCAACTACAAAGCAAGCTTTTCCGATGTTTCTTTTAATCAGAATTGTCTTGTCTTCTACTGATGCGCCAGGCATAGGGTCGTAGCTTTCGCGTGGCTCCATACCGAGGTCGCCCTCGCGGTGCATACCTTTTCTTTTTGTTTTGCAGCAGTTTATCACTAATGATATATCGCTGTCAAAGCCCTTAGCATCTACTGCAAACATAGCAGCCTCAGAACTTTGTGATGCTATTGCCACAAAGTCTATCTCGCCGCCATTCCACTTCTCGTCCTTAAGCTTATAGCTGCGCACACCACCACGATAGCGTGCTTCACACCATGAAGTGCTATCCAAGCGTGTCTTCACACCTTTATATATTATATAGAACGAGATGTTGCGATTGTTTTTCTTGTCGTAGGTAGCAAACAATGGTCGGTCGCTTGTTTCCAAACGATACAATGTCTGCGAACCATAGAGGGCTCGGGTATAACGGTTGTTACCATTCACACAAACTATATCACCATTATCAGGATAATAGTTCATCTGCCTTGGTGTTTTCTGCTGAGCAGAAGCACTTAGTGTAATTAATAAAAGAAATAATGATGTAAGTAGTCTCATAAGTAGCATTGTTTATGCCTACAAAGATAGGCAATAAAAATGAGATAATGAGTATTTAACCTTAGAAATTCTGAAATCATTAACAATATTAATAATTCATGCTGAAAGATAAAAATAGGAGACCAAAGAACAACCAGTTGCTTATTGCTGTAGGATAAAACTGGTATTGTTCTTTGGTCTCTGTGTTGTTAGATTTGAGTTGATATAAATTCCGAAAGAGTTTAAAGCCATATTCATCTCTGACAATAATGTCAAACAATATAGCATAAGGTATTCCCTATCAGCATTACAAAGGTAAGCCTTTATTGCTAAACTCAAATAAAAACAAGCCATAAAGGTGTAACAAAAGAAAATAAATGATGTAACAATTTGGGCACGCATTAATAATCAACTACTTACACCCTACATGTTCATTGCGTAAAAACAGTATTCATTTACTATTTGACGCATAAAACCACATGTTTTATTCAGTTTTTACCCCCCCCGAAGCATAAATCAAGAATTTCTACTATTGATGGAAAGATTTAAGTTTATCTTCTTTTGTTAAATGTTTTCAGTACTAAGTAATCGTTTATATTCCGTTGGTGTCATTCCATATTTCTCTACAAAGAGTCGATGGAAAGTCTGACGATTAGAGAATCCACTATCCAAAGCAATACCTTCAATAGTATATTCCTGGTTACTACGTATAAGCTCCAACGAATGTTCAAGACGTAAGTTATTGACGAATGATACAAAACCTGTAGAATACTTTTGGAACAGAGCAGAGAACTGCTTCATGCCCATAGGTACTATAGATATTGCATCATCACGACTAAAGCCTGGTTGCAGATATAGCTTACGAGTGATTATCTCGTTGTATATCACCACAAACATCTTTCTATCTTCTTCATCTTCCTCGTTTTCATCAACAGCTATGGTATCTGTATGTTGACGAGTACGCTCGTTGTATAGCTTGCGCAACTCCTCCATTGCAGCAAGGTTTGCCCTATCTTTACGTCTTAGAATATTATTATATCTTATTGATATTGCCAACAGCAAACCAAGGGCTACTACGAGAATCGTTGCCAAGATAAGAACAATCTGGTTGGTCTCAGCCTTTTGTTCATGCTTAATAAGCTGGAGTTGTATATCTCTATCAGCAAATACTTTCTTCACAGCCCTTACATAGTCTTTCTTCTCCCTGGCTCTAAGACTATCTGCCACAACCATATTTTCATAAGCAGAAAAGGAAGCCTCTTTGTTCATATTAAGATTATAATAGCACATAAACTCATTGCGGAGTAAAGACTTTATATAATAATAGGTAACAATACTATGATGCTCCTGCATATGCTTCTTCTGAATCTTTATACATCTAATGGCTTCTGCATACTGTCCAGAGTTAACAAGATATGGCACAGCAAGTGCTATTCCATGATCTGTATTACCATATTTTGTTAGTTTCAACTTCTCATAGCATTTCTCAGCATTTTTGGTGTCACCAGCACCATAATAAGCCTTCGAGCATGTTGCCATAAGTTCGGCTTCACGAATATCATTAAGACCTATGGTGGCAGAATTTGATTTTTTTAGATAATCTAACAATTTGACGCATCGAGGTATTAACGAAACAGCCTTATCGTAAAAACGATTACTTGCATACGCATCAACTTGCTTGGTCAATGCATATAGCATATTGTCATAAGTAGCCCATCTTGCGCTATCTTCAACAATAGTTTGGTATATCTCAATACTCCTGTTCAGGTAGTCTAAAGCATCATTTAAGTTGTCTATCTCTGACTTTGCACTTCCTAAAGCCATATAGAAGAAAGCCACAAACTCTTTATCTTTTACTTTTAGTGCAAGCTCTATAGCTTCATTCGACTTTGTTATCACATCTGTATAATGGCTTTGCATATAATAGACAGTAACCAACACCTTCAGGCTATTGAGCTGAGCTAAGGTATCTACATTTTCAATTGCGTTGGAATAGCCTTTATTAGCACACTCCAAAGCTTTATTAGGGTTATCAAGTCCATAGAAATATGACATAGCCCTGAGGTTTTGTATTTCTTCTATAGATATAAGCCTGTGTTGCTCTGCAGAATCAAGCATCTGCAGAGCTTTCTTTGGCTTATCAATATATATGGTTGTTATTTTCCGAAGAAGTGTTACCTCCTTTTCTTTTGGAGTAGAATACACTTGGCTATTCTTATTTCTTGAATCACACGACGCCACAAATATTGCTAATAGTAAAAGCAGAATATATTCTGTTCCTTTGCGTAAAAGTCTCGTTTCTATCATTCCGTTTATTATAGTTAGTAGATAACTAAATCAATTTCGTATCATTATTCCACTAAGAACTTGCCATCATTGGTAACTCCTGCTACAGAAGTCTTAACTCTTGTATCTCTACTATTATTGTAGAGCGTAACGTTGAAGTTGCCATCATCATCAGGCATGGCATTTGGGTTCCAATATAATGTGCGGCGATAGTCTTTCTGATTAGCAGGCTTGGCCTTAGAATAGTCTGGCGTATAGAACTGCTCAGGCTTCGCAAAGCCATCAAAGATATATCTACGATCGCGATATGTATAGCGTGTACCATCGTCTGGCAACAGCTGATACATCATATTGATATCCTCTAAATTCAAAGATTCGGTATGACGATCTTCTGGGTTGCGAGGTTCGTAGTCGGTATAGAAGCGGAACTTATCCAAACGCTTAAGATGCAAATTTTTGAATACTACCGCATTGCTCCTATTTTTAACATTATCAAGATGACCACTATAATTCTGATAGAATACATATCCATCATCGAAAAATGCCCGGATATTATAATCGCGAAATCTGTTCATATTACCATAAACAGTAAAACAAGCTATCTTTGGGAAAGTACCCATATTAGGCACACCCCACGACAATCCACGGTCTGTAGCTTCGTTATACAGGTCGTAGGCATCGATGACATAGGCAGGCTTTGAGAAGTCGAAAGCTCGGCGACTACGACGCTTGGCATCAACCTTTACTGTAGACAATGTATGATCGCCTTCCATCTTTGATAACTCCTTTAGCGAAGCATCGTCTATCAAGAGGTTACGCCACTCTGGCTGGTGAGTTTGATACCATGAATAGGAATGAGCAAACACAGGGAAGAACAACTCTTGCTTGACATAGAAATCTGGATAAGACTCTTCGTCGAAACGACGTTTATCCTTTCCTCTTTCCATAGACTTCTTCACGGAGTCTTTCTCATTATATGCCTTTACAAATAATATTGCCTTACCATAGAAAGGTGGCAATTCAAAGACGAAGCGACCATTATTGAGAGTTTTCTGCACACTTCCTGCCACCATTCCGTCTTTACTTATCTCTGCCTCAACAAGTACTTCCTTCTTCAAGGTTCCATGGTTTACTCCTAAATATGTTTCAACAGTTTCCTCAACTAATCCATCTTGAGGAGTTTCTGAAGTTTCTTTCGACGCTTCATCAGCAGCCTTAGCATTGCTTTCATCGTTAGCAGCATCAGCAGTAGCACTCTCACCACTCATCGTAACACCACCTTCGCTAACTGCTTCTTCTGCTTTTTTAATTGCATCGGCAGCAACACTAACTTTGTTATCAAGACCCTCTATATCGTTGAGAGTAAGCATATCTACTCCCAACATCTTGTTTACAGAACCTACGTATGTGAGAGTTACCTCAGGACGGTATCTCAATATTGGCACACGCTGGTATCTACGCCAACCTTGCACCATTAGCAGATTGTCGAGCGCTTTGGTATGAGCGTCATCATTACTTTCGAAATAATATGCTGGCGAAGCTACAAATCCTTTAAGGTCGGAACACAGCAACATCTCTGTCATCATATTGCCATCATCGTATGAAGTATCATCAGTACGGGCATCACGAACAGAGATAGCAAAAGGCATCTTTGGTTCTGCACCTTTAACTTCAAGATTTATTGGTTCGAAAGGCTTATATTCCATCTTGTCGGTCTTCACGCTAACATTCTTCACTTTATCACCATGATTTACGAAGAATAGTCGTGATGCCAACACCTTAGCATCTGCATCAAGAAGCATGAGTTCGTTAACACCCGAAGGCAACTTATCAATTGCCAAAGAAGCAGTAGTAGCAGAAGTACGCTCGAAAAGACATAGTCTGCCTCTACACATCACGGCATAGGCAGCCACGCTAACTCCCCTACTCGTCCACTTAGCTTCACCTTTGTCTAATACCAAGGCTACACCTTCTTCTTGAGCCTTCGGGAGTTTGAAAGTCCATTCTTTATCTTTCCACATGAATGTAGCTTTCTGCTTATTAGGTGTAACGAGGAATGTGCCTCGTCCCATATAAGTAGGCTGAAGTTTTGTGCCATCATCAAGAGTTCCTGATATCTGCAAAGCCTGACCATCATTGTCGCAGATATCGAAAGCTACTCTATTCTGCACACCTTCAAGAAGGGTGCCTCCTTCTGGATAGAAGTTCACTTTCAACTTAGGTTTCTCTACAAACTCGACCTCCTGTTTTGGTCTGCCATACATATATTTACCTTCATAGTTGCCTTTCTTTTTAGGCTTACTGAAGATTGGCAGTACTCGTGAATACAGACCATCCCATTCACGGAAGAAGTCTTGAGCCATGCTATTGCTATAGAAAAGGTGCTTATCGTCGCGAGTATAGTCACGATGTGTAACATTAAAGTTGAGCATCCAACGAGTGTAAGCTCTAATCTCGTAATATCCGCTATATAGACTATCCTGAAGAGCAAACTGTCCGCATGTTACTCCCTTACTGCTTACCACAATACGTTGGCGCTCTACCACAACACCATCTGGAGACAACAATTCCACATATAGCAGTTTACTCATGTTGGTAGGCTTGTTATCATCAGCACGAAGCACGAAAGCCTTATACCATAGAGTGTCACCAACAAAATAGCAGTTATTATCAGTCTGTACATATACTTTCTCTTGCACTTGTACCTTGGTTTGCAACAGAGTCTGCAAACTATCCAAAGCATCGGCTTTAGCTGTGGTAAGGGATAACATCGACAACATCATGCACAAAAGGCATGACCATTTATTGTTTGGTAATATAGGTTTCATAATGGTTGGCTTTTGATAATAATGCTACAAAAGTAATAATAATTATTGAAAAAACGAAGAAATAAGAAATAAAAAAGGAGCATATCGTGATTGATATGCTCCTTTAATAACATATTATCAGTAAGTAGTTATTCTCTTACTTAAATGGTAAATACCAGTTGTTAGGGTCTGTCAAATCCTTGGTAGGATTCTTATACATCAACTTGCGTGCAAGCCATCTACCACCGAAGTCAGCACCATAGAGTCCTGCCTTGTTCTTATGACGAGCCAAACGCATGAGGTCGTACCAACGTGTACCCTCGAAAGCAAGCTCAAGAGCATACTCGTCGCAGAGGATATCCTCCATTGCATTGATGCTATCGGCCTTTGTTGCACCAACAGAAACATTGTACATATCTGCAATCTTCTTCATCTTCATACCAACGATAGTATCGAGCTGATATGGTGAGCGACCAGGATAGTTACCATCACCTGTTACACCGCTACCATGTGAATGGATACCATAGTTGGTTCCCAAATCGATTATTGATGAAGATGCTGCAGGGAACAACGAACGATTCTCGTCTGAGAGGAATGGATATGTTGTCTGAAGCATATTGCGAGTATCATCGGTGATGTAAGTACGAGTGGTATCAAGCAAAGCTTCTGTGATACCATCCTTCAATATTGCGAATGCTGCATCAGGATGACCTAAGCGGTTAAGAGCCTCTGCAAGGTGGAGATATACTGTAGATGTACGATATAGCATTACGTTAGCTGCATTATACTTCTTTATCCACTGCTTTGTAGAGTCTGCATTTGTACCAAGAGTGATAGAAGTGGTAGAACGCATATCACCCCACTTGATACCACCAACATACTGCTGCTTCAAACCACCAGTAACGTTACGATAGTAGTAGTAGTCGCAGCTATCAGAGATTGCCCAATATTCCTTTGAAGGCATAATCTGAATCTCATCCATCTGCAGTTCTTTTTTGTCTGTGCCATAATAGTTGTTACCGAAATATTCTGGCAACATACTTGTGGTACCGCGCAAGCTGTTTACTGCCATTGGGATATAAGAAACAAAGTCGTAGACAGCATTGTTTTTGAAAATGTTAGTGAACCAGGTTACATGTGTTCCAGACAGATCCATATCAGAAGGTACGAACAATGCTTGTTGCTTGTTATATTCCTTGAAGCTCTCAGAATAATTACCTACATACTTATAATTATTTGTAGCAACCTTTGTAAGATATGTTGTATAGTGAGAAGCAGCCTTATCAAACTGCTCTGTCTCAAGATACATTTCACCGAGGATAACGTCAACAGGTATAAAGCAGAAGATAGTCAACATCTTCTTGCTCTCTCCCCAGTTGGTCTTACCAATGTCTGGAGTTCCATAGTCAGGAACCTTATAGCCTGTATACTGCTCAAGGTCTGGAGCAAGCTCAGCTACGATACCATTAATGTCGAGCTCTGGATAGTTACTGCTATTAATCTGAGAGATTGTAGTAAGAGGTTCTGTAAAGAATGGAACCTTACCATAGGTGCGAGCCAACTGCAAGTAAGCCCAAGCACGGAAAGCCTTGATAGCAGCATACTCACGCATAGCAACGAGTGTACTACCTGTCATAAGGGTTGTATCGCGATGTGCGATGTAGTAGTTACAGTTGTTGATTACACGATAGTAAACGTATGCAGAATCATATTTGTTTGAAGCATCAGCAGAGAAGTTTGCGAGCTTACGAAGGTTGTTGTCTGTATATTCAGTAGTCTTTACAAGGTCGCCACGCATCTCACCGATAAGCACATACTGGTCTGCCAACTGCTGCATAGACTGCATAATGCCGAAAGCAAAGTGTACTGAGTCGGTCTTGCTATTTAGGTCCTTATCGAAGAGCTGACGAGAGCTATCAGACTCCAACATGTCGGAGCAGCTTGGGAGCATACATACTCCCAATACTGCCAACAATGATAAAAATATCTTTTTCATTTCTTAATGATGTTTAGAGGTTAGAGGTTAATCTTAACACCGCACTGGAAGCTACGTCCCTGAGCAATATTGCCGCAGTCGATACCCTGATAGAGTACGCCATTGCCGATAGAGAACTCAGGATCGCTACCAAGATACTTAGTGAAGGTGAGCAAGTTGTTAGCCTGTGCCCATACTGTCAAGCCCTGGAGCCATGTCCATGAACCTGGAACAGGAACCTTATAGCTGAGGTTAAGGGTCTTGAGGCGGAGATAGCTGCCATCTTCAATCCAACGATCAGAGAAACGGTTGTTGCCCATAGGGTCACCGTAAGCAAGGCGAGGCAAATCTGTCTGCTGTCCCTCATAACGCCAGTGAGCAACCTCAGCAACCTGCTGGTTGTAGAATGTGCTACCGCTATTGAGGATAGAACGCTGATAGTTGTAAACATCGTTACCAAGGCTATAGTTCCAGCCCATGATCAATGTCAAGTTCTTATAGTTTATAGTAGCGAAGATGTTACCATAAATATCTGGGTTAGGATCACCGATAACAACCTTGTCAAGTTCGCTAATCTTACCATCGTTATTCTGGTCGATGAAATGAACATCACCAGCCTTGAAGTCGTTGCGAAGACCTGCATTGTCTTCCATATACAAGTAACCATCCTTGCCAGCAGCCTTAGCTTCAGCATCTGTTGCAAATACGCCTGCTGTCTTGTAACCATAGAACAAACCTACAGGGTTGCCTACAGAAGTGAGGATGTTGTTGTCGCCATATACAGATGTTGTATAGTCTCCATCAGGAAGCTTGGTAACCTTGTTAGCATAGTGACCTACGCTTGCGCCTACTTCAACATTCCAGTTGCGAGTAACAACAGGCTTTGCTGTAACCGAGAGTTCGAAACCTTCGTTCTTAATCTCACCACCATTAGTCCAATAGTTGTTGATACCGCCGATAGGATTCTTGAAAGTCTGGAGAGTGAGCAAATCCTTTGTCTTGTTTACATAGTAGTTGAAGTCTACGCCCAAACGGTTGTTGAGCAAGTAAGCCTGCAAACCTACGTTGAACTTATGGTTAGTCTCCCACTTAATCTCATCGTTACCGATGTTGGTGAGCTGCAAACCGATAGCATTGTAGTTGAAGCGTACTGCAGAAAGACTTGTACGAGCTGCATAGTTAGAGATGTCGTCGTTACCGCTCATATCATAACCTGCATTTACACGCAAGTAGTTGATACCTGCATTGTGTGGGAACCAAGACTCATTTGTCATAACCCAACCCAACTGTACGCTTGGGAACAAAGCCCATGCCACACCACAAAGGTCGAGGTCGCCAGACTTAGCACCGAAACGGCTGTTAGCTTCAGCAGAAAGAGAAACAGTTGCGAAGTAACGGTTCATGTAGTTATAGTCTACATTACCATACCACTGAAGGTTCTTCCAAACATCGTTGTTACCCTTGATGTGCTGATAACCAGAGCTTGCGCTAAGAGCAGGGTTCTTATCGTTGGTTGTAGTGTTATACTCTGTCTTCAAGTTGTTATCATCAAACGAGAAGTAGGTATACTTAAATCCACCAAAGGCAGCAAGGTTATGCTTGCCATACTGATGCTTCCAATCGATATGGGTATCGCTAACTACATTAATCTCCTTAGAGAACAATGAAGCTACCATACTTGTTACAGTACCGAGGTTAGAAATCTCGAACGAAGGTACACCAACGAATGGACGATGATAGCGCTGAGAGTTACGGTCCAATGTATAGCTGAACATAGAAGTAAGGCTCAAGTTATTATTAATAGTCCATGTAGGTTCTACGCGAACATTGAAATAAGTGTTCTCAGCCTTGTTCTTGTTGTCACCATTAGCATTGTTAAGGATTGCAACAGGGTTGGCCAAACCATAACCAGAGCCAAGCTGGCTATAGATATCATCATAGTCGCAAAGCAATGATGTGAAACCACCAACAATAGCATTATACTGATAAGGACTTACGATAGGAGCCTTTATCAATGACAAGAATGTTGGTGAGGTGATAGCACCAGCACTAAGGTCTTCCATTGCGCCATCGTCAAACACCTTGCTGTTTGTACGGCTGATAGAGATATCAAACTTAGTAGTAAGGTTATAAAGAATGCTGATATCGGTATTGAAGCGAACGTTCATACGATCGAAATCATTATTCTTAGCTGTACTTTCAGCCTTAACATAACCTACAGAAAGGTTGTACATACCAATATCGTCACCACCCTGCACATTGATATTGTAGTTCTGGGTCATGGCTGTGTCGTAAACATAGTCTGTCCAGTCTGTATCGTTGTGATATGTGTGATAATAATAGTTGTTTGGATCATCGTTGAGGAATCTAAACGAGATAGGAGTATCACGGTTGATATTCTCTGGAACGGTACCAAGAATCTCTGTAGCATAGTTGCGATACTGCGAAGCGTTCATCATTGTAGGCAACTGTGGTACGAGACTAACACCTGCAGAGATGTTGGCATCAATACGTGTAGCCATAGACTTACCACGCTTTGTAGTGATAAGGATAACACCATTACCACCGCGTGCACCATAGAGGGCTGTAGCATTCTTCAACACCTTTACTGAGGCAATATCCTCAGGAGCAATGTTTGCAAGAATATTGTTAATCTGTCCGCTATGCAAAGACAAACGATTTTGCTGCATATCCTGCTCCACTCCATCGACAACAATCAATGGCTGAGCATTAGCGTTGATAGACGACAAACCGCGAACAAACATTGATGCACCTATGCCAGGAGCTGCAGAACGTGTCACTGTACGAACATCGGCACCAAGTATGTTTTCAATGTCTGATTCTATAGTCACGTCTTTAGCATCAGCATCGAAACCAGCCTGGGCGGTATAGGTTGTTCCTTCACCATACATAGGACGGAACTTCTCCTGCATCATCAACACCTTGATTTCTTTTTCAGTATCCTTAGCGTTGATAGCCACCTGCTGCGACATAAACGAAGGTGAATGAACAAACAATGTTGTTGCAAATTCAGGAACCTTGATAGTAAACTTACCATCAGCACCTGTCATAGCAGAATATCTGTCATAGCCAAGCACCTTAAGCTGAATACCAGCAAGAGGCTTCTTTGAAACCTGGTCTACAACAACACCATGAAGCATGGTGGTAGCAAAATTATCTTTCACCTCACGCTGACGTGTAGGCTTATTGATAGTCATCTCAACCTCTTCGCCATCATTTTCTGTTTGGGCAAAGGCTGTTGGGCACAAGCCCAAAGAAATGGCACAGAGCGATAGTCTCAGACCATGCTTCTGTATATCATTAATATATTTACGCTTCATAATTAGTTCTCCTTAGTAGCATTGGCTTCAAACTCTTCCATCTCTGCAGGTTTCAACAATATTGAAACGACGCGGAAGTCGCGTGTGTATTTTGCCATCATAGTGCTATTGAACACACCGAAGTCGGTTGTTATCTTCAAGTTAGGGTAAATCTTATTTCCAAGTCCATAGTATGCAACAGGGAATGTGAAAGTACCAACAGCAACAGTATCAACCTTATTAGGATTGTTTTCAACCTTCTGATTCAACTTCTTTGTCTGCAACTTACCCTTTGCGTCACAGTAGCTGATAGTAAAGTCAAGTTGGTTAGGCTTACGGAATTCATTACCATCAGCATCTTTGCCATAATCTTCGCTTGGTGCCAATACTACATATATATTATATGTGGTAGAGAGCACGTTATGCAATGAAACATCCATCTGTGGTTTACCATAACCACTCAAAGGTGTTACCCAAAGATAGACAAGGTTGCTTAGATTTGCAGTTTGTGGTTTGTAACCAATCTCGTCAAACTTATCAGAATTAATTTCAACAGTAGAAGTTGCGCCAGTCCAAATCTTGCTTGCAAAAGGACTAACCTTGATTGGTTGTGCCCATGCTTCCCAAGGACGGATTGCCAAAGAATCTACAACACGGAACTCACCATTACTCATCTTCGATTTGCTGATGGTGTGCGACATTATCTCCTCTGGGTTAGAGAAATAACCAAAAGTTGTAGACCTCAAAGTATCGAAAGGTTGCTTACCCTCTTCTTTGAGCCAATCGTTGTAGTAGTTATTATTGTTATACAAGAGATTACCAACAACACCTAAAACAGCCATAGAGTCAGACTGGTAAGCAGGGTCAATAGTTACTGTAGATGTAGGTGCAGAAGATGTAGATGTAGCTTCTGCCATATCTTGTGCTGAAGTAGTAGCAATATAGTTGTAGTATTTCTTCACCTTATTATATTGTGCTACCCATGCTTCGTTTGTTGGAGCAAGCATAGTATACGAGCTATCCTCTTTGCTCACCTTAGCATTCAGCATATCGAAAGCTGTATTGGTAACAATCATCACAGAGTCGATGTAAGTCTGCTTACCATTTACAGTAGGACCAAGCACACTGTTCTTAGTATCAAGGGTCTGAATCTCATAACGCTTAAAGAAGTTTACTACAGAGTCAATATCAAGTCCAGTTGCAGATGTTGCCTGCTCATAAATGTTAGGATAGAACTGTGCGGCACCATTAAGGATATGCATAATACCATTGATACTTGGCTGATTGAGAGTAGTGATGTTCAAACCATCATAAGTATACGAACCATCACCTACAAAATCGTAAGACTTCTCATTCAACACCTTTATACGCTCATCAATAGCTCCTGATATCACATGGTTGTAGTCAGCGATATGGTTCTTTACAAACTCCTTCAGAACCTTAGTACTATCTTCTGCCATCAAAGCTTGTGCATCGAATGTGCCATTAGCAGGTGCCCAAACTGTATAGAAGTGCGACTGAGAAAGAGCTGCATCGAAGCCTGCCTTCTTTACCAAAGCGGCAAAGTCTGACAAGTTCTCATTATGCGATATATTCTCCCACAAAGTCTTATCTGCCGACATGTTGCCTGTAGAAGGAGTCTCGTTATAGTCGGAGAAATCGGAGCATGATGTTGCCGCAAACATAGCGGCAACAATCATAGTTCCTGTTTTGAATATACTTTTCATATATTAATATCTTTATTTTTTAATACCAATCTTCTGAGTACATATTGTTGTCAACAACGTTGACTGGTACAAACTCTACGAAGTCGAGCTGCCACTTAAGGTCAGAGTCATCATTGATAACGTTCTTGAAACGGAACCAGAAGTCTTCACTCTGCTTAACGTTTACACGACCAAGCACACGGCGCAAAGTAACGACACCATCACCACGACAGTTCTTTGTTGTCTTTTGATCGCCATCGTCGCCTGGGTGACCGCAGAAGCTGAAAGGACCACGCATATATCCACGGTTCTTCATAGCCTCGTCGGTAGATACACCTTGGTCGTCTTCCTCATAGAAAGCACTCCAACCAATACGTGGGTCGTCTTGCAAAATACGAACATCAAGAGGTATGCTCAATGCTGTCATCTCCTGAACATTCTTTGAAGTACCCCAATAGAACTGCATCATACCACCGTGTCCCATAGGAGAATAGAACAAACGGAATTCATACAAGCCTGATGGTACAGGTGGCAACTTGACAGCCAAATCATACTGTCCCCATCCCTGGAATGCATCTGCCTGGTATGCACGATATTCGCCCTTTACATTATAGCGAAGCTTTGTCTGCTCACCATTGTAGCAAATTACATTATCGAAATAGTCTACAGGGAAAGCCAAACGAGCACCGCTACCACCACCATTCAATGCAGAAACTTCATTCATAGACATATAGCGGAAGCCATTGTTGATGAACTCTGGCAAGAATGTAGTAGCCTCGAAACGAAGACGCTCATTCAATACACCCTTAGGAACCTGCTCGTTGTATACCAACATATCCTTGATTGGGTGAATATAACCATTGTAAGCAGAAATATCCTGACGCTCAATTTCAACACCAGCGAATTTAAGAACGTGGTTAGTACCACGTGTACCTACCTCATTGGTAAGGGTGTTGAAAGTCTGGTAGCGGTTGATATAAAGAGTCTTACCTGGCTGTGGCTCCCAAATCTTCATAAGAGTATTAGGAAGCATTGTCTGATAGTAGTCGTAAGGATCGGCACCATTCACATAGTTCCACTTACTTGTACCAACAGGCACACCTGACTTATTCTCAAATACCAACTGGTCTTGTGCCATAGAAGCATATAGAATATGGTATGCAACGAACATATTCAAGGCATTGAAACGATTAGTATAGTCGTTGCCTGTGCTTACGCTCAAACCCTTCTCATTGATATAGTCATACCATGCAGCAGCACCACCATAAACGTTATTAGCATAAGCTACAAGATCTTCAAAGCTGTTGATACCATTAGCTCTCAACACTTCGTCGCTCTCAGCAAATACAGTGAAGCCAACCTTACATTCCTCTGGGCAATAGAGTTCGCTACCATTAGTATCATTGATATCAGCAGGTTTGCTGAATTTTGTTGTACGAGTACCATCAGCGAGTGTGCGATACTTTACCGACTTAGCAATAGAATCAGCAAGATGTGTCTTATGCAAAGCCTCACTAAAGATGCTGTAACCCTCCAAACGCTCAAAGGTATCGCCAAGCAAACGTGATGTACGAGGTACTACATTGTTAATCTTGTGTACCAAACCATTTGTCACCTCATTATCTTCGCTGATAATGGTCGAAACATCATTCAATACAGTATGACCAAGACTATCTACCTTTGAAGATATAGGACGACCAAGCATAGTAGTAATAGTAGCACCGCTACCACCCATTGAGATAATGCTATAAAGACCATTTGTCAAGTGATATTTTGCAATATCAAGACAAAGGCTATCGCTAAGTCCCTCGAGTGAATTTGCTGTCATACCATTATGCTCAATAGTAGCCTCAGGGTCATTATAAAGACTATCGATATAATGTGCCACACCCTCGTTGGTAGGAGCATAGCAAGTATACTGACCATACGAAGCCATCATTCTGTCCAAACCAACGCGGTTGAGGATGTAGTTGAATGATGAAAGCGTACTATCTTTCTCAATGAAAGTCTCGATGGTCTCGCCTGTAAAGGTATAGAGGTTCGACTCATCTGGCTCCTTATTACAAGAGCCGAGAGCAACCACAGCGGCGAGAGCGCCGAAGCCTAATTTAAAGATTTTAGTATTCATAAATTTTATTTCCTCCTTTTAGTAATTCTTCTTATATTCATCATCAGCCTTGTATGCAGGATTCTGATGCAACTTATCGTTTACATCAATATCACCCTGGTTGACAGGCAAATATAGATTTGGCTCTGTACGCATCTTTGCAGCAGCTGCAGCAGCACCTGATGAATATTTTCTTGTTACGAGGTTCAAGAAGTCAGTATTGTTGCGAACAAAATCCTTACCTTCCTGCTGCTGCTGATAGAGAGTCTTGCTATAGTCAACACCCTCTACCTGACGGTAGTTGTAACGTACGAGGTCGTACCAACGCTTACCCTCAAAGCAAAGTTCACGCAAACGCTCCTGAAGAACCAATGTCTCAACATTAGAACGTGTCTTATAATAGCTAAACTTCAAAGAGTCTGTAGCAAGGTTAGCGCTATACAACGAGCGGCTATTAACAGCCTGTACAAGGTTGAAAGCCTGACGCAACTGTACATCTTCGTCTGAAGCTGCAAGCTGAGTAAGCGCCTCTGCCTTCATAAGCATAACGTCGGTCAAGCGATAGAAGATATAGTTCTGAGCAAAGCGATCGTATGTACGGCTTACTGCAGTCTTTCTATCTTCACCCTTACTACCAACAGGGTTAGAATTCAATGACGAAGTTGCTATCATCTTACGGATATCATAGCTTTCAAGGCTGGTGTTTGGAGCAAACACATTATTTATAAAGCGAAGGTCACCTGTCTGTGTATATACAGGCTGTCCGCTACCGGCAGTACCGAAAATAGAAGCTGCTCTAACAAAGCCTGAAGGCGAGTTGTCCTTAGCATACTTGAAGTAATACTGGCAAAGAGCGGTATTAGAATTTGCTGTACCATCAAACTGCAATTCGAAGATACTCTCCTCAGCATTTCCTTGAACAAAGATATTGTCGAAAGCTCTATTTGCATCAGCAATAGGATATTCTTTTGTCTCAACCTCACCTGGGCCAGTGACATGCTGTTCTTTCTTTGACTCAATCACCTTATCACAATATTCTACACACTTCTGATAGTAGTTAGCGTCATGGTGTACAGAGCCAAGCCAGAGATAGATGTCTGCAAGAATAGCGTTGATACCATCCTTGTTTATCCATCCTGTTCTACGCCAGTCGGTAAAGGCTGTTGGGTCGAGAGCAGTCTTTGAAGCCTCCTCAAGATCCTTAATACAGAGTGTAAGTACTGAGTCTGGAGCAAGCTGTGGAAGGTTCATCTCCTGACTGCTATTCATATAAGCCTTACCAGAATATGGAACATCGCGGAAGTTGCGTACCAAATAGAAGTAACACAAAGAGCGCAATGCCAACATCTGCGAACGATCGGTCTGATAGTCGCCTTCGGTATATGAAGGGTCTACATCCATAACCGCCTTAGATCTGTCAAGCACGATATTACAGTTGTTGATAACAGAATACAAGCCACCCCATGTAGCGAAGGTGTTTGTAGTCTGCATATTCACAGCATCAATTTCAGTAAGTGCAGTAGGTACCGAACCTGTCACCGACGATACCAAGTTCAACTCATCTGAGCGGAAGTCGCCCCATACAATGAGTCTGCTCATAACATCAGCCGAAAGCATAGACTTATATGCGCCCTGCACCATCTGGTTGACATCCGACTTTGTTTTCCAGAAATCCTGGTCAACAGTCTTGTCATCAGGCAAGAGTACGGTATCTACACAAGATACCATAGCGAGACTTGCCAATATGGTTGATATATATTTTTTCATTATGTTCAATGTTTATATAGGTTGTGAGGTTTATCAGAATCCTACGTTCAATGTTACAGTAAACGACTTAGCACGTGGTGTCTGTGAGTCATCGACAGCAACACCCCATCCAGCTACAGAAACTTCAGGGTCGGTACCGCTGTACTTTGTCCAGCAATAGATGTTGTTAACGCTGAGGTAAGCCTGAAGTTGGTTCAAACCAAGCTTCTTGATGACCTTCTTATCAAAGTTGTAAGCCAACTGCAAGTTGTTGAAACGTATATACGAACCATTCTCTACAAAACGGTCAGAAGCCTGATAGTTGTAACCTGCGTTGTACATAGCACGAGGAATAGGAGTAATATCACCATCCTTACGCCAACGATAGTTTACAGTAGCGCACTGGTTGTAAGTGGTATACATGTTCTCAAGGTTCATACGAGCAAGGTTAACCACCTTGTTGCCGAAACGATAGTTGAAACGTGTCTTCAAGCTCCATCTGCCATACTTGAAGGTGAAGTTGAAACCACCCTGTACCTTTGGCAATGAGTTACCAAGGTATACAATGTCGAGAGCGTTGATCTGACCATCGTGATTGATATCCTCGTAGATAGCATCACCACCCTTGAAGGAATATGTAGAGCTACCATCAGAATAGTTGTAAACAACATGCTGTGGGTGGCCCTGGCTTGTCATCAAAACCTTACCGTCAGAGCCAAGCACTACAGGGAATGTCTTTCCTTCTGCCAACTGGCTGTTAATCCAAGCCTCATATTCAGAAGATGAGAGACCATGCTCCTTCTGATAGTTCTCAAGATATTCGTAGCTATACTGGTAAACACCCTTATAGCGGAAACCATAGATAGAACCAATAGCGTTACCTACCTGTACACGGTTGGTGTAACCTGTAGTCTTCTTGTTTGAAGGACGTGTTGTTGCACTCCACTCAGTGTTGATAGCATCGAGCACACGCTGATCCATCTCCTTAATTTCGTTGAAGTTCTGAGCCACATTGATGCTGGCATCCATAGAGAACTTACCGAACTTGATAAGACGCTTACCAGAAACGTTAAGTTCCCAACCCTCGTTGTTCATCTTACCAACGTTAGCGTATGAAAGGCTACTATAACCAGTTGTTGAAGGAATCTTCACACCTGTCATAAGCAAGTCCTTAGTATTCTTGGTATACCAGTCGAAGTCAACTTCCACGCGGTCGTTGAACATACCGAGGTTGAAACCAAGGTTCACAGATGTAGTCTTTTCCCAACGGAGGTCGTCGAGCTTCAAACCATCGATACTTGCAACGGTAAATGTGTTGTTACCATTACCATATGAGCCTGCACTTGTATTATATGTAGAATAGAACAAGTAGTCGGCACTTGGAGCCTTACCATTGATACCCCAGCTGGCACGGAGAGCCAACATAGAGAGGAATTTATCACGCAAAGGCTTCATGAACGATTCATCAACGATGTTGTAACGGAAAGAAACACCAGGGAAGTAAGCCCACTTGTTCTTAGGACCAAACTTAGAGTCGCCATCAGCACGGAGAGAGAATCCGAGATTGTAGCACCCTTTATAAGAAAAGTGTCCATTATAGAGAGCATACTGTGAGTTAGAACGGCTGTTACCACTTGTCATCGACTCCAAAGCACCAGGAATGGTTGGCGATGTGATACCATCAGGCAAAGAGAACTCAGAGATATACTGGTTGTTGCTCTTCGACTGTGTCATCTCATAACGGAGAAGCATAGTAGCAGACAAGTCCTTGTTCTTGAAATGAGGAGTGTATGCAAGTTCTGCACGTGCACTCATCTGGAAACGGTTCGACTCAGTATTTGTAGACTGGTTATAATTCTTATCGCTCCACTTTCCTGTTGTCAAAGCAGCTGGATAATATGTAGGCAGCGAGCGAGCATAGATATCGAAGTCTACTCGACCAGTGAAAGTCAAACGCGACTTATCAGCATCAATACCGAGAAGTTCATACTTCAATACGAAGTTAGGAGTGATACGATATGTCTGGTCCTTCTTCCAAGCCAAGTTAGCAATAGCAACAGGGTTGCCAAGGTCGCGAATCTTTGTCATCTCAGAAGATGAGTAGTTACCTGTATAAGGGCTTTCTCCTGTTGGAGCAACAGGGTTCATGAGATAATACTCACCTGTGTTGCTGCCATCAGAATTCTGACGATAGATACTCATGTTAGGAGCCAACTTCTGTGCAATACCAAGAAGTCCAGAATAGTTCTGGTCGTTGTTGGTATATGTCAATGCAAAGTTGGTAGAGAACTTGATACGGTCGCTCACATTGTAGTCGAGTACCAAACGTGTAGAGAAACGATCGAGCTTCTGCTTGATAATAGAACCTGTCTGATGGTCGTAACCTGCAGAGATACGGAACTGTGCCTTCTGACCACCACCTGTGAGGTTGAGGTTATAAGAGTGCATCTGTCCAAACTGCTTTACTTCCTTCACCCAGTCAGTATTGTTGTTCCAGTTCTCATATTCAGCCCAGCTCTGGTCGTAGTTGAGCTCAGCAATATTTGTAGTAGCTGTTGACGACTGCTTAGGATTATAGAAAGCTTCCTTCATAAGCATGGTGTAGTCGTCACCATTAAGGAGCTTATATCCATCAGGCTGCCAAGTGCCAGTAAACTTATAAGAGAAGTTCACACGTGTCTTACCACGAGCACCACGCTTAGTGGTAATCTGGATAACACCATTAGAACCCTTAGAACCCCAAACAGCTGTAGCAGCAGCATCCTTCAATACCTGGATGTTGGCAATATCTTCAACGTTTACAGAAAGCAACGACGCATACTGCTCTTCTGTAGCAGAACCGAAGTCGAAGGTCTCGTCAGGGTTATCAAAGATACGGTCGTCGACAACGATAAGTGGCTGAGCATCGCCATTGATAGTGGTCACACCACGAAGACGCATGGTAGTACCAGAACCAAGGTTACCAGAGTTTGATACGATATCAAGACCGGCAATCTCACCCTGCAAAGCTTCGTCGGCAGAGGTAAATGCCATACCTTCGACATTGCTCATATCGAAAGTCTGCTGAGCAACAGAAATCTCACGCTTAGGGATGAACAAACCACCAGAGCCTGCACGTGAACCCTTTACTACGACCTCCTTAAGAGTATGGTCGTCGGCATCAAGCATGATATCGAAAACGTCCTTGTCGCCTACAGGGATAGTCTTTGTTTTGTCGCCAACGAATGATATGCGCAACTTATTCTTAGGACTCTTCACTTCCATAGAGAAGTTACCGTTGAAGTCGGTCTGCGCAGCTGAGACGATACGGTTGTTGGCATCAATCTCCGTGATGTTTGCCATCATCACAGGACCCATATGGTCGTTCACCGTACCTGATATACGCTTGCTTTGCGCCATCATTGTCATGGTGGCAGCACAAAAGCAAGCTGTTAGCAATATTCTTTTATTAGACATAATAATTAGTCTTTAGCGTTTGTTACTTTCTTTTAGCACCATGAGCTTTAGCGCCAGCATTCACAACAGAAGGCTTCCATGTAGGATTGCCATGGCTATCCTTAAAGAGATAGAAAGGCTTTGAAATCTCATGAACAGCACAGAAAGAAGATGTTGTGATAGCTGTAGCACTCTGGGCTGAATTATTAAACCAGTAGTCGCGAGCCATAGCGTTAGCAACCTTGCCAGAAGCATTGGCATCTACAACATGCTGAATATTCGCTCCATCGGTAACGACAATCTTATCGTTGCCGCCACTAACCTTAATCTCGCGTGCAAGACCAAGCTCGTTGGTAGCCAAAGTCTGATAGGTGCCGCCCTCTACAGTCTTATCAGCATAGAGAGAGATACTCTGGAAATGATAGCGAACAAATTCTTTGATAGCCTTAATCTGCTCCAATACTTCAGCACGAACATTGTCTGGTGCTTCGTCGCCATATTTCTCGAAAAGAGCTTGGATATCCGACCAGCGTGGCAAGCCGTTAGCATAAGCCTCTTCCATAGCAGCATTGTCTGGAGCATAGAGAGTATAGTTGTATGTATTAAACATCTTAACATTCTCGTCCAAGCAAGCCTTCTTAATAGCATTCTTGCCAGTACCGTATGTAGAAGTAAAGATGATATACTGATCTTGTTCTGTTGTTCCGAATGAGTTTGTCTCATCAGAAATTCCAGCCCACTTCAAGATGTCGGTAGCAGAGAAACCAGAACATGCCTCATAGAATTCAGAGAACTGATCATTGTTCTTAAGAGTCTTGGCAACACTATTCTGTGGAGCCTGTATGATATTGCTAATACGGAAAGCCTTACCATTCTTTTCATTGTAAACGGCTTTGATAACAGAAGGGGCAGCACCATTATCAATCTGTGCACCACTAACGACAGAGCTACCAGCCTGACCATTACCCTGGAGGCAGATCTCACCACCATGCTTAGTCTTATAGTATTTGTTGTGGCCAAACTCTTCACCCGACTCCAACAATACAGTATGGTAGTTCAAGATGTCTACTAACTGACTTGAACGCTGGGTAATATCAGAAACCTCACCAATACGATCGCCTAAGGTTCCAGAAGCAACATCATAATAATATCTGTCGCAACGTACTGCAGGGTTCTTCTTTTCATTATAATAGAAGTGGAGGACTTCTGGCTTTGCATGACCAAGAGAAGCTGGGTCGATATAGTAAGCATTGAAAGCTTCATCCTCAGGAATAAAGAATGCATAGTTAGCACTCATAGCCAAAAGGTAGAACTTAAAGTCTACACCAAGATACTTACGGTCTTGGATAGCCCAGTTCATGATTCTCATATCTGGATATGAAGAAGCTGGTGCAAGTACTGCCTGATACTCATCAGGAGCAATCATATCATTAAGGATATAGATAACACCATTGTTGGCAATCTTAATATCATACTTGCCATCAGAAGTCTGCTTCAAGTAGCCAAGGTTCATACCCATATTTTCGCTTGCATCGTTGATGATACTCTCGAACTTGCTTGGCACAGTCTCAACAAAAGAGTTCTTCTGGAGGTTCTTGATGAAAGCAGAAATAACCTGTGGGTTCTTAACATACATAGAGTCAAGGTTCTCCAATAGGTTAGCCTCAGTATTTTCCTTAGTACCATAGATATCAATAAGGAAAGCACCATTTCCACCAGGAAGGAAGTATTTCTTGATAGCTGCATCGCAAGGTACAAACATAGCACCCATATCTGTAATGCTATAGTCGATGCTTGAAGTATTGGCATGAGCAGGATAATATTGATTCCATCCTGGATCGTAAGCCAAATAGCGACCTTGTCCCATTGTGTTGCCAGAAGGATCTACAACAAGAGAAGCATTCTGAGAACGAGAGCTGAGGTAGCGTACCTGGAAGATAGAGTCTTTCAAAGGAGCATTGTTAGCAACAGCCCAGTCGTTATACTGATTTGTTGTTGCAGCATCATAATAAGGAGCTGCAAAATAATCGACCATACGGCTAAAGATGCTTGTCTCGTTTTCATCTCTCAACACCTGTGCCATGTTTCCTGGAGGTAAAAGCACATCCTGCAACTGCTGGATATAACCATTCATACAAGTAACATCGCGATTGATAATGCGGTCGTTGAAGATGTAAGCAGGCTTAGAAGCTTCATCATAAGCCTCACCAGTAAGGATACTAAAGTCGCTGTTGTCGCCGATGGTAGTAATGTTGTTGTTAACCATCTGCTCACGTGTAAAGTGAACCATCATTGGACGAGTGTTGTCACAAACGACATCAATACCTGTTTTAAAATACTTTTTCCACCAAGAGTTGTTGGCAGGCATCTGAGTAGGGTCATAATAGTGAGCGATACTATCAATAACACTTACTGAAGTTGGGTGCTTAAGACCCAAACCAGCAGTGATACCATCTGTACCGCCACTAACGTTAGATAACATACCCACCAACAAGGCATTGTCGATCATAGAAGAATACAAAAGAAGCTTCTTCTGTGAATTAGACAACTCCTCATAACTGGTTACACCCCACTTGTTGCTTTGGAAGAAACGCTTAAAAGCTTCATCATTGGCAGGGAACACGGTTTTACTACCTGTACGAGAAAGAGTAGATGAATAGTTCAAATCGTCAACCAAACGAAGATACGTATTAAAAGTACCTGTCAGATGGTCTTGATTTGGGTTCTTCAACTCCTCATAGATACTGCCACCCAAGCTTGCAGGCTTACGGTCAGAATCCACAGGTTCATCCTTGTCTATGCACGAAGTCATCAAACCAGCGCATATCAAAGAGATACTAATGAAGAATTTTTTCATTGGTTTTACGATTTATGATTTGTTTTTTTTAGTTATCAGATGAAATATCTATATATGCTGAAGTGGCAAGCTATCAGGCATTGTTTTTAGTATATATTAGATTTCAACATGCAAAATAACTAAAAAAATAAGAAATAAACAAATAATATTCCTACGAATAATAGGAAGTTTAACACTCAAATCCCAAAAAAATCAGAAATCAAAGGTTAAAATCATAATGCTTAGTTTAGTCAAGCGTTAAATAATAAAAATCTAAGATTCTCTTGACCCGTATTTTTCGAGTAAGCCCTAAACAAGCATTTATGCGATAAATGAAAAAGAGCCGCCCTACATTAGGACGGCTCTTTATATTGATAATAGAAAATATTCTAAAATCGGATAGAACTAATATTTAAACGAATTACTTAACGATAACCTTCTTGCCATTTACGATGTAAAGACCCTGTGGGAGGTTAGCTGCATTGTCAGCAACCTTAACACCAGTAAGAGTATAAACACCCTTCTGAATCTTAGCAACAGGCTCTGCAATGATACCCTTAACACCAGCAACAACTACGTTAGCGTTCTTGATAGCATCCTGGAGCTGATAGTAAGCTGTCATCTTCTGTGAAGAAGTCTCAGCAACCTGAGCATAATCTACAGCATGACCGAGGTTGATGTAGATATTACCATATGTAAGTTTTGTGTTTGGCTCAACAGTTGCATCGTTTTCAAAACTTGCAATAGACTGGTACATAGCAACACCATTCTCAAGTGAAGCTGCAAGAGCTGCAGCGAGATCAGTATCAAACTTAGCCTTAGGACCCATATAGCGCAAGTGGTTACCACCGAATGTGTACTGGTTGCAGCAAGTGTTGTTCAAAGCGTTGAAACCAAGCTCAAGGCTTGTTTCTGCCTCATCAGCCTTATCGTAAACTACAGCGTAAATCTCTGGATAATAACCAACGTTGCGGTTTGTATGAATCATGTGAGCTGCGATTGTATCTGCACTCTCTGTGAGCTTACCATAGTAGAATACACCGCTATGAGTATTGCGATCACCATCTCTACTACCATTTTCGTTGTAGCAAATGGTCTGACAAGACAATACATATACACCAGACTTCAAAACATTTACCTGCTGAGCAAGGCTATTCTTTGGGAAGTATGTATATCCCTTCCATGAACAAACATAAGAACCATTCTCATAGTTCTTGTCAGAACCGCCCTTCCATTTAGCATTTGAATTTTCGTCCATAACACCAGTCCATCCAGTTGGGATTTTGTATTTACTTGCACCTTCAAAGAAAGGATTTACAATCTGGATTTCAGAAGGATTGTTGAAAGCAGCTGTTGTAGCCTCGAATGCAGACTGAGCATCAGCAAGTTCAGTCTTAGCGTCCTTCATCTGCTGAGCGAGTTCCTCGTTGTATTCAGCTGTAGCACTGTTGATGAGAGCCTGAGCCTTATCGATAACAGTCTTGAAAGTAGCCTTGTCGCCATTAGCGTTAGCTGGCAAATTGATACTTTCGTTAGCCTGTGCAATCTGAGCCTTAAGATCTGTATAAGGAGCGTTCAAGCTATAGTAAGCATTGATAGCAGAACGAACGATACGCATACTCTGCTCCAAAGAGTCAGCAGCAACATCAAAGAGTTCAGCACCTGGCTGAAGAACTGAAAGTTCTGAATATACAGCCTGATACTTAGTTGTAGTGTCATTCAACTCAGCCTTACCCCAAGGATATTCAGCCTTAGCCGAAACAACAACTGCAGAATCGAGCATTACCTTAAGAGCATTTGCCTGTGTAGCGATAGCATTAAGAGCTATGTAGTTTTCTACGTATGTCTTCATCTCACCATTAGCGTTGTCGCCAACGATACGGAGAACAGGGTTCTGAACGTAAATCTGACCACCAAGAGATTGTGTCAAACCTGGATGCCAGAAACCTGCGTTAAGAGTATCACCATCAGCAACAGTGCTCATAACGAAGTGACGCTCGAAGTTACGCTGATCGAGGTTAAAGGCTACAGAGTCCTTACCTACGAAAACCTTACAACCTTCAACTGTCCAAGTATAATCAGGAACATTCTGAGTAGCCTTACTTGTACCAGCCATACGATGTCCCTTTGATTCACAAGAGAAGAAATACTTACCAGCAGGCATTTTCTTAACAATCTTAGCTGTACCAGCATTCAATGTATAATAACCTGGGAAATAGTCACGGATATATGGATCTGAAACAGGATCGTGGAACCAACGGGTGTTACCCTCTACATACCAGTCACCATATGTACCATTAGCCTTCTGAATCTTTGTTCTCCAAAGAGCTTTGCTGTTGATCATGCTTGATACATCATAAGAGTTAGCATCGAGGAAAGCATTCTCTGCTAATACAAAACTATTAATAGCTTCTGCTGCACCAGAAGGATCATCAGAAGCAGGAGTTTTGAAGAAACCTTCAACACTCTCTATAGTACCACTAAATTCATCACGACCATTCTTGAAGTCTTCGATTGCGAGGAGTGACTTAGCATAAGCGATCTCCTTATCAGAGATACGAGTATCGAATACGCTTTCAACCTCACGAATCTCAACATCTGAAATCTGTGTGCCCTGTGTCAACTGACCAAAGCTAACTACGATGTAACCTGTAGAACCACCAGTTACGGTATCTGTGAAAGAAAAAGAATAGCTTGTCCATTCTGCATTTAAAGCATCTGTTGTTGCTACCTGCTGGAAACGGTCTGCAGTCTTGCTTACAGTACCATCTGCGTTGGCGAAAACGTCAACATAGTTAGATGTCTTCTGAGTGATAGAAGATGTTCCTGGTTCAACACCCTTCATCTTAAATGTAACAACATAAGTCTTACCCGACTCAAAAGGAACAGCCTGATACATATAGTTACCAGTAAGGTCTGCACCACCATTAGCACTCTGGATAACATTACCTTTGCCATCCTCAGCAGCACCAGTTTCAATTGACCAATAGTCTGGGCTAAGAGCTCCGTCAGCATAGTCTTTCCAACCGTCATAGTTGGAAGCAAAGTTACCATTAGCGATAAGGTTATCACCTACCACCTTGAATTTTGCATCGTGAGTATAAACATAGTCGCCTACATTGTAAGCAAACGATGTCATGGCACCCATGATAGCAGCGAAAGAAAGAAGTAATCGCTTGTTCATACGTTTTGTTTTTAAGTTATTAATTTAGGTATTATTTTATCTTAGTTCGTTTGAAGAATATATTGGCGTAACAACACCCAATAACATGATTCTGCTGCAAAATTAAATAAAAAAGCGACACTCACAAAGTATTTTTCTCCTCATTTTTGGAAAATAATACGCTACGAGTGTCGTTTTATCAAAATCTATAGTAAAAAATCATTTTTTGCGCTTTACCTTCTTAATTAAAGCCTTGGTAACTACCTTAGGTTCAGCTTTTAATGTTGCAGCTATAATAGTTGCCATCTGCTTAGCTCCGCTTTCTGTTGGATGAATACCATCTCGCTGCATCTGCTTACCATCGTTATCCTTGAATGTAGAATGAAGGTCGATAACCTCAAGTTTGTTCTTCTGAGCGAGCTTATATATAATAGGTGTAATACCATTTACGATTACGCTATCGTTGATAGTCCACGAAGGTTTGAAAGCTGGGATAGGAGTAGCAATACATATTCTTGGCTTTGCAGGCAATGCTTTGAGCGAGTCTATCATCTGCTGCATATCAGCCTCATATTCATTACCGTACTTCCAGTTTATATCTTTTGAGTCGTTGGTGCCAAGTTTTACAACCACGATATTAGGATTGAAAGCCAAAGCATCTTTCCATGCCAATTCCTTCATATAAGGATGGTCGCCCTTGTTGAGCATAGTGCGAGCGCCTACACCGAAGTTCTTCACATAATAGTCTTTACCCAGCATCTTCTGCAACTGCGCAGGATAACCATTTACCTCAGCCATATCGATACCTGAGCCATCGGTAATGCTATTGCCGATACAAGCTACACGTTGAGCATCAGCCTTAGGCGAAGGAAGATTCTTTAGCCAAGTAGTTAGTTCGTAGAGCATTTGGTCGTGGTAGGTGTAGTTGCTACGGAAACCAAAGCCATGACCACCAGAAGGATAGATATACATAGCACATTCGTTGCCACATTTGCGCATAGCTTCATAATACTTCATACCGTTGGTCAATGGTGGCACCACTCTATCGTCGGCTGCCATAAGTAGGATGGCAGGAGGAGTGAGGTGACGACGCACGGCATTATAGTTAGACCATTCTTTCACCAATGTTTTGTCATTTCTACCTTCGCCAAGGAATCCTACACAAGAACCTTTGTGTGTTTCGCGTTCGTCCATAGAGATAACAGGATAAACCAAGATTGAGAAGTCTGGACGAGCATAGAAAGGAGCATGTGTACTTACAGAAGAAGCAAGATGTCCACCAGCAGAGAAGCCCATGATACCTACATCATGCGGATTAATATGCCATTGAGCAGCACTATCTCTAACAGTCTTTATTGCATTATAAGCATCAGAGAGCGGAATATTGCGGTCGCCCTTTGGCATACGATATTTCAATACACATAGTGCAATACCTTGCTTATTGAAATACTCAGCCCAGTCGTAGCCTTCGTGTTGCATAGCAAGATGCGAATAGCCACCACCAGGACAATCAACCACTGCCCTACCCGATGGATTCTCAGGCAAGAATACTTCGAGTGTAGACTCGCCATCGGCTGAGTTTACAATCTTCAGTTTGCGTGCTGTCTGCGCATTGGCGCAAGCAAACAACATTGGCAAAGCCAACGCTATTAGAATTAGTCTTTTCATTGTTTATGTTTAGTTTTTAGTATTGACTGAACTTTCGCATGTGGCTTAAGTACGGGCTGAAGGCCCAAAAGCTCCTAGCCCAGGGCATCGCCCTGGGTATGATGGCAATCAGCAAGGCGCCCTGTAAGGGCAAAAGCCTTATGTTTTGCCTGGAGTTTTAAAGCTTTTGCCCTTACAGGGCGACAGGTTTGCGTCCGTAATTACCCAGGGCGATGCCCTGGGCTAGGGGCTTCTGCCCTTTCAGGGCGTGTGGAGCTTACATGCGAGACTTGAAGTATTGATATCTACTTAAGGCTGTCTTTCAAATGGCCGAGTGCAGCTTATCTTATGCAAAGATACATAATTTTATTACAACAACATCCAGATAAACTAATTTATTTAGAAAAGTTTTAGGACGATTTATCCTAAAACTTTCCATTTTCACACACTTTTAGGACGAATCATCCTAAAACTTTTCTATTATTAGCTATATCGAGAAGTTAAAGCTATAATAAAAACAATTGGGTGGAACATCACTGCCCCACCCAATTTAATCACCTAACATTTTCTACTAAAATAAATAATCTCATTTTGATTACTTTAATCTACTTATGAAACATAAATTATGTTAATACTCGTTATGCTTACAACGACTTATGGAATTCTACTTCCACAATTCGCAAGTCCACTTTACCCTTCTTACTCACGAATCTATCAAGTTCGCCAGCATTGCCACCAGCCAACTCCTTGGTATCACCAAAGGCATTGCTATCGACAGAAGGAGCAAGCATCTTTATTGTTATATCCTTAGTGGCAACAACCTTGCTAAGAGGAATGTGAACATAGCCAAGTGTGGCGTATGTCATACCCTTCCATAGTAGCTTCTTGCCTGAATATATTGCCAAAGGATAGCATTTATTGCGCCAGCCTGTGAGCTTAATCACTACTTCGTCAACCTTTTCCTTCTTAGCGAAGGTATAAGTCGCCCAAGCATTCTCCTTGTTGCCATCGCTCTTCCATTCTGAGAGTTCGTTGTCGTCGTATGAGTTTACGATATTCTTTTGGTTAGAGCCAGCCTTGGCAGAAACGATGTCTACAGATGTTGAAACATCCTTATATGAAGGAGTAGAAGGAGTCTCACCACGAGTGAGAACAGACTTCAGAGTCAACGAAGGATTATATGTGCTAACACCATTATGAGTATCGATAGCCGAAGTATGCATGGTAATGGTAACAGGAGCAAGTCCATTAGCAGCAGCTGTGAGATTAATCTCGCCTGCATTAACGGTACTACGAACCAACACTCTGTTTACACCACACTCTACAGGCAATGAAGATTCACCAATGAAGTTGGTGAAGGTTGATACAGTCTGTGGACCATCAAGCATACCTTCCTTACCATTCTCGGCATTCTTCTTTCCCTTAGCCTTGTCGGCATTCTTGGTTATAGGAGTAGCAATACCGCCAAGCAACTTGCCTTCTCCCCATAGATGAAGGTCTACCATGCGGTTGTCTAATGGACAGCGACGACCTTGCTTGTCTACAACTTCTATCTGTACCAATGCCAAGTCGGCACCATCAGCCTTGAAACCTTCTGGGTTTTCGATAGTTGTGAGCTTAATCTTATATGGTTCGCCTACGGTTTCGATAGCATAGCGTGAAATCTCTTTGCCTTCACGATAGCTAATAGCCTCAAGCTTGCCTGGTTCATAAGCCACATTGTCGAAAGTATAAAGATACTCATACGAACGCTTACCTGCTGCCAACGCCTTACCATTAAGACTGAGTGCTACGCTATCGCCAGTAGAAACAACATATACTGGTTTCTTCACGCCCTTGTCATAGTTCCAATGACCAACGATATATGTATTGTCATGCTCTGGAGTAACCCATCCATCCCACATCACCATATGTGCATAGAAAGCATCCTTTGGTATACGCATGGCATCGGTGACACCGCTTGTACGGTAGTTAACCTCGCCACGCCAGTGGGTGTTAGTATCCGAGAATACTATCTTTGTACCTCCTGAATTAACTCGTTTGCCAGTACCTGGTCGCTCCAGATAGTAGTCGTACCAACGAACCACCATCGACTTAGCAAAGATATCCATATTATGGTTATAGTCAGGAGCAGGTTTACCACGATACAAAGGTCCGTCACCTTCCTTATGGAAAGGATAGCTATATTCATCCCAATATTTTCTCAAGCCTTCATCGCGATGATATTCCATCTGCCACATAGGGTGCTTATGGCTCTTGTTTACATATAGCATTTCGCCACCATATTCAGCCTCGTCGATGTCCAACATCTCACGACTGCCGATGGCTCTACCTCCCTTAGGATCATATTTATCACGTATAGCTCTAAGTTCTATCATATGCTCGCGGCTGATACTCTCGTTGCCACCCTCATAGAAGAGGATACTTGGATTATTGCGATTATAGATAATAGCATCGCGCATCAACAGCACACGCTGCTCCCATCTTCTTCCTTCTACATCTTTCTCTGCATCGCCAGCAGGCATTGCTTGGATAAGTCCCACACGGTCGCAACTTTCTATATCTTGCTTCCATGGTGTTACGTGCATCCATCTAACTAAGTTGCTTCCCGACTCCACCTGAAGGTTGTTGCTATAGTCGCTCAACCATGCAGGCACACTCATACCTACGTATGGCCACTCATTACTTGTGCGCTGAGCATATCCGTGCATCATTATAACACGGTCGTTGAGCCACACCTTGCCTTCTGCAAACTTAGTCTTACGGAAACCTGTGCGAGTAACGACCTCATCAATCTCCTTACCTGTATTATCTACAAGGAATGTCTTCACGGTATATAGATAACCATAGCCCCAACTCCAGAAATGAACATTGCTTAGCATACCATCGGCAGTAACAACGGTCTTTTCTCCTGGCTTCAGAGTTACGCTGTTGCCATCCATATACGCAACAGTCTTACCATCGGCATCAACGAGTTCGGTATGCAGATTAAAAGTGCGTGGAGTCTTTCCATCGTTCTTAACCTCAGCCTCCACATTGAGCTGCATCTTACGAGCAGGGATATCGAAGTCGGAACCATAGATATAGGTTCCTGTTGTTCCAAGGTTGCTATACAAAGGCAAGGTCTGATATACGGTACCCGTCACATGCAACCACACATTCTTTGGTATGCCACCATAGTTGGCATTAAAATTCTTATTGTTCCACTGGTAGCGGCTATTAGTAGCACGCTCTCGATATGTCCAACTGTTGTCTACACGAACAGCCATCACATTTTCACCTTTTATTATATAAGGTGTAAGGTCGTAGCCGCTTGCCATAACACCATTCTCTGATAGGCCGAGATGATGACCATTGAGATAGAAGTCGGCACCGAAGCGCACACCTTCGAACTCAACGAAATACTTTTTGTCTTTAATCTCCTCAACGGTGAAATGCTTGCGATACCATACCACTGTGTCCGACAAGTCATGACATGGTACCTTGAATGCCTCCCCATCATTCCATGCGCGAGGCAATGTCACCTTATGCCATGCAGCATCATCTATGCCTACAGTCTCACCTTTTTCCATATCACCAATATGGAGTAGCCAATCACTATTGAAGTTTAGCTTTTGACGTGTAGATGCAGATATACCCAAGAAAGGTAATAGCATCATTACAACACAAAGTGTTTGTTTAATTAGTTTAATAGCGTTTGTCATATCTGAAAATCGATTATTTTTATGTTATCTTCTGCAAAGTTAGCATAGAAAGTAATAATTGCCGAGTAAAAAGGACATGAAAAATAGGAATTTTATACGAAAAGAGCCCATTCCCCTTAGAGAACAGGCTCTTTAATAGATAATATAGTAAATTACAAGTTACTTAACAACGATCTTCTTACCATTGCGGAAGTAAACACCGCTTGGCAAACCTTCGGTTGAAGTAGCATTCTTACGAACGAGCTGACCCTTAAGGTCGTAGATATCGTTGTGACCATACTTAGCACCGAAAGGAACTACATCAATTGCTGTAGGATCTGCAACGATGGTGAGAATACCCTCAGAAACCTTGCTCATATCCCATGCCATTCCGAGAGGAAGGTTAGGAAGCACGTAGTTAGGAGTACCAGCAAACTTGTTAGCTGTCCATAGTGTTACTACATCGCCATCCTTAGGAGTATAAGAAGAGGCAAATACCACTTCAATAGTACCATTGATGGTTAAGGTATTGACATCGTCAATAGTAGTGTTGCTATACGAGCCCTTACCTACAACATACTTACCAGTAGAAGAGATAGTGACGTTCTTGCCACCGAAGCTTATCTTACCTGATGTTGCATTTGCGAATGCACCTACTACCAATTCACCATTTATGGTGTATGAAGAGTTGGTGAGAGAAGCATTACCTGTAACACCACCAAGGCGAGCACCTTCATCAACAACGAGAGCACCTGTACCGATAACATTACCTGATGTCAAGCATAGTTCACCCTCAGCAACCTTTACGCTACCAGTATTGTCCCAGCTTGCTCCAGCAGTAAGCTTACCGCTACCAATCTTCACAAAGGCTGTGCTTGTACCAGTGACCTTGCCACTCCATCTGTAGTTAGTCTCGTTACCAACCTTCCATGTGTTGTAACCGGAAACTCCGTTACCGAAGTCAACCAATCCGCCGAGCGCACCAGTTCCTGTTACCTTACCGATAGCAAATACCTTACCAGTGTTCTGAACTTCCATACCCTCAGGGATATCCATAGTTGCCTTTGGCAAACCATAGCTATTGTCAAGAGTGAAGCGATTATCCTTATAAGGCATCTGAGGCTTTAGAGTTCCTTCAAACTCCGACATGTTACACTTTACAGGAGTACGAGGAGCCATCCATGAACCACCACTTACCAATGGGCAGTAGATAGAGAGAGTACCCTCGCCAGTAATCTTATTGGTATAAGTATTGCGTTCTGCAAGTTTCCATGTAGCGCTCTTACCCTTGGCAACAGAGATTGCATAGCTTGTTGAGCGACTTTCTGTCAATGTACCACCCTGAAGTTCTACTTCCTTAGCAGGAATTGTGATTGCCTGGTTCTTTATGGTTCCAGCAACAAGTACGAGCTTATTGAGCGAGGTGTTATTGTTAGTCAATAGCAATGTACCACCACCTTTCTTATAGGCAACTGTACCTGAGAGAGTCTTATTGGCTGTGAAATCTTTTGGATTATCAATAACACCACCATCCTCTGTTTCAAACTTGATTGGTGAGTTTGTTGTTACAGCAGCTTCAGTACGCAGAGTAGCACCATTCTCGATAATCATCTTGTTAGCCAAAACTACATTAGCACCAAGGTTACCAGAGTTCTTAACATCGCTTGCCAAAGCATTTACGTTGAGCACACCACCAGAGATGCGAGTACCACCGGTATATGTATTATCTGTGCGGATGGTAGTAGTACCAGTTCCGCGCTTCACCAATACGGTGTTGCCTGTGATAGCACCCTCACCGCTGAGGTTGTAAGCAGCTGTATTGTCGAAGATAACGCTGTCTGCCTCGATATCTGAGTTGAGGACAACATTCTTTATTGCTGCATCGTCGTTGAATACCACCTTATCGCCATTCACGAAGTTTGCCTTTGTAGCATCTGATGCCATAGCGAAGTTCTCGGTATTAGCAACATCCCAAGTATTGCTCTCTGAACCTGTCCATACAACAGTTGAAGCATCACGAACACCTTCTACTACGAGATAGAGGTTGGTGCCTTCCAATTCGAGGTGACTCTTTCTTAAGTTGCTCAAGCCTTCGAGCTTGATAACAGAAACATCGCCTACTACCTTGTCGAATGTAGCCAACAGATACTTACCTTCTGCAAGACCATCGGTGCCATGGTTGTTAAATTCAAAGACTGGTGTTAGATACTGTGGTCCGAACTTCCAATCCTTAGTTTCAATACTGAGCACCTTGCCCTGAATGAAGTCTGAGCTTAGGTCGCCATAGATATCGAAGACTACACGTGAGCCGAAGCCAAGGCTAAGGTTATCTGTAGTGATAGTACCCTTAGTGTCGGCACATCCTGGACGAAGCTTAGCATCGTATTCCATCTTGATGCTGCGGAACTTACCTCCATTAGAGTTAAGCTCAGCAAAGCGGTTGAGCCACAATGGTGAGTTGAGCATTGTGCCATCGAAGTTTACAACACCTGCCCAGATATCAGTATTGCCAGTATGCTTAAAGTCAGCCTTTGGCAATGTCAAGATACCATCGCCCTGCTTTACAAGACGTGCGTCGCCAGCAAGACCGCCTCCTGCAACGGTGCAAGTATAAGTTGTAGTTGTAATCTTATAGCTCTTTGCTGAAGCCTCGCTTGGTGCAGAACCCTGTACCCATGTAGGAACATTGAATGTCAATACGCTTGGCTTAGCACCGTCAGCGATATTTACAGAGGTATTTGCATTGTCGAATACGAGAACATGCTCGCCATCAAGACTTGAACCGATAGTTCCACCGTCAGCAACTTCCTTTCTACCTGTTGTAGTCAATGGAGGAGGAGCTATAGTGATACCTTCGAGTTCGCCCATGAAGTAGCTTACGTGAGGTGGCTGATTGTAGCCACACATCTGCCATACCATAGCGTTGCGATACTGATGATCGAACCAAAGGTTATAGTTGCGATGTTCTGTAGGAGTAGGAGTAGAATAAATGCGGATGTTGTTGTCAGCAGTACGCATGATAATCTCCTCACGCCAGTCGCCAAGGATATCGCCCTGATAGCATGGTGTACCCTTAGTATCGTTGTTTGTCAATGAGCCTTGACATGTATAGATAGGACCCGACTGACCATATTTATATATACCACCCTCAGTATTCTTTCCAGCTACATAGTTGAAAGTCTCTGAGAGCAGGTCGCCATCCCAATAGATGTTGAAGTTATAAGCTACACCTGGAGCTGAGAGTTCTGAAGAAGCCTTATTAGCAACAGTACTTACTGGATCGCCGTATGCAAAGCCAATACATCCAGGGACGTTATTGGTAAAGTTGCCGCAAATACAGCGACCAATATCACTACCTACTTTCAATTGCGAAACATACACCTTGCTTGTTGTAGCATCACGATAGTTGAAACCTTCTTCATCCTCGTTGCAGGCAAACTGCTCAAGTCCATGGATATATGGATTCAAGTCGCCAACATGCTGAGCATCTCCATGTCCGAAACCTGTGGTAGACAATCCCTTACCATTGTCGTCGATAACCATCGAGCCGAATACTATCTCATCGCGACCGTCCATATCAACATCTGCAATAGCATAGTTGTGATATCCCTGTCCCTTCCAAGGGCCATTGGTATTATTAAACCAGCGCCAACGTTCCTTCAAGGTGTGTGTAGCAGGGTCTACATCAAGGGCTATCATCTTATGACGGGTATAGATACCACGTGCAAGGAAGATACTTGGCTTCTTGCCATCAAGATATGGAGCACCGAAGAAATGCTTAGTACAGCGGTGACCATAACCATCGCCCCAAGCTTTCTCAAGACTTGTTTCTCCATCTTCGAGTCTCTTCAAAGGATATTCTTTACATTCGTATGGTTTACCTGTTACACCGTCCATATATACAAGGTATTCAGCACCTGTACACATAAACCACTGTCCGCCCTTGGTGCCACTACGATAATTCTTCGAAGCATCACCAACAACATATGTAGAACCATCAGCGCAATGGATAGTAGTACCGTCAGCAGCACGCATCACAACTTCTGCCTTACCGTCGCCATCCCAGTCGTAAGCAACGATATTCTGCTCATTGTTCTGGAAGTCACCCATGTTAGGTCCGCAGTTTACCCACCACAAACGAGTACCATCGAGCTTCAAAGCCTCAAAGATGCTATATTCTCCTTGGTTGCCTTCTTTAGGATAACCAGCTTCTCTTTCGCTTGCGTTGTCAAACTTCATCAACATATCAAGCTGACCATCGCCATCAAGGTCGGCACAGCAAGCATCATTAGGAACCAAGGTACTCTTGATGCCTTCGTGCTTTAGCTTAATCTCTTTATAGCTTGATGCCCACACCGAAGCAGGCTTGCATTGTGCCTGTTCCTTACCTTTGATAATGGCAGAAACAGTATAGGTACTTGCAAGTGTACCTGATTTGTCGGTGAAATTAGAAACTTTCAATGGCTTGTCATTAAGCTTTTCGCCATTGCGATAAACGTTGTAGGTAACGTCATAATACTCCTCTGCAGGGATACGCCAATTGACGTATACACCACCCGACACCTTCATGGCGATAACACCACGATCAAGTTTATCGGTTTGGCGCTGTGCTTGTGCACCACCTGCCACAGCTGTTAGTGCAGCTGCAAATAGTAGTTTTTTGATCATATTTATTTTAGTTAGATTCTTAATTATCAGTTAGTATACAAATTACTTATAGCAAGTTTAGGGCATAACTGTAAAATTGTATTATATACAATTATGCTTGCAAAGATAATGTAAATTATAGAAACTCAATAGAAAAATATCAAAAAAAGTAGAAGAATATCAAAAAAAGAGGGCTCTACCTACAAACATATAGGGAGAGCCTTCCTTACAAACCTTTGATTAATTGCCGTCTGGCTTCAATGTCTCATAGATTGGAGCCAAAGGCCAATTCCACTTATTGAAATCATCTGGCTTAGCTGGTGAATAGTCTTTCCAGTCTGGGCGCAGATGGCTTACGATAGGCAAACCGAGCTGCTTCATTCCCATCACAATCATCTTTGAAACCTCATAGGCTCCCCATGTATTGAAGTGGGTATTGTCTGCCAATGCCTTATCCTGTCCAGGGAAGGTTCCTGCAGCATAGTGAACGAGCGCACGCTTAGAGTTTTCCTCGCCAAGGGTCTCAAAGAATGTGCGAGTCATATCATGAAGTTCTATCACTGGCACATGCTCACGCTTAGCTACAGCACGCATAGCATCAGGATAGTCGCCATGAGTTTCCTGAATCTTTCCATCCTTGAAGTTGCGACGCTGAGTAGGAGTAACGAAGATGATGTTTCCCTTGTTTTTGCGCACTTGGTCGATAAACTTCTTCAGATTATATGAGAAGTTATACCATGCTCCAGATCCTGCCATTTTCTCTTTCTGGTCGTTGTGACCAAACTCACAGAGCACATAGTCGCCAGGTTTCATCATGGCAAGAATCTTATCTAAGCGGTTGCTTGCAAGGAAAGAACCTGCTGTGAGTCCACTCTCTGCATGGTTAGATATAGCGATGCCATCGTCAAACCAGCGTGGGAACATCTGTCCCCAACTTGCCCATGGTTCACGACTCTGGTCTACTACTGTAGAGTTACCGCATAGGAATACTGTTGGTACATCAGCCTTCTCAACATTTATAGAAGCTACAGCAGGAGCCGAGCCATTAAATTCGAGGGTAAGACGATTGTCCCAAGTGAGATAATCCTTCTCACGATCCTTTATCTTCACGTTCATCTTATTATTAATATAAGGTGTACGCTTGTTTACTACAAACGAGAATGTCTTCAGTTCACCCTTCTTTGTAGACAGTGGTTCTATGAAGAGTCGACGGTTTTCTGCTCTAACAGTAGTGTTGGCAGCATATTTCTTTGAGCCAATGGTTACAGTCACCTTATAGTTTCCGTCTGGCACCTTTACCGAGAAGAACACTGGGCGCTTCAATCCTTTCTTCAACTCCTTAGCTGTTGGCATGTTGGTAACATCCCAACCATAGCCGATAGAATCATTATAACTTGGTTGCGCCACCTTCATATCGAAGGTCTGCGCATTGAGGCAAGCCACACAGAATAGGCTCGCCAACGTAGTAGATATTAGTTTTTTCATTATCTTGTTTATCCTTTATTTTACAACTACATCATTTATCTTCACATTCTTAACCACTGTATTTGGGATAAGATCTTTCTTGAATGCGTTCTTCTTGTCGTTAACCAAGATATTCTCGAAGGTGAAGTCACGGAAGTCGTACTTATCTGATGCACCAACATCGAAGAAGTTGCGGCAATCCATCTTGATATTCTTCATCACGATATTGTTACACAACGACTTAGGCATATCGTCGCGCTTCTCTGGCTGGAAGAACTGAGTCCAAGGACGAATAACGAGGAATGATCCGCAGTTGCCAACAACATTCTCTACCGTTACATACTCATAATGCTGAGGTGTATCAGGGCGCATCTTTAGCCACAACACACGGTTAGCATCGTCGGCACGACAGTTGCGAAGTATCACGTTCTTATCTGTAACACTCTCTGAGCCAAGGGTCAAACAGCCATGTACCCTACCGTAATGGCAGTTCTGAATAAGGATGTTGTAGTTAGGGCCATTCTCTGGAGCCTTGTCAGCCCATGTTCCCTTACCACCTTTCAATACCACAGCGTCGTCGTTGACATTCATATAGCATCCATGAACCATCACGTCGTGGCATACGTCGATATCGATAGCATCCGAACTTGGAGCCTTCACACCGCTTGTTGGTGCATAGATATACAAATCGAGGTAGCGTGCATGGTCGCTCTTATAGATATGGTTTGTCCAGAAAGGACTGTTGACGAGTCGTACATCCTGGATTGTTACGTTCTTACAGTTAGAGATATAAGTAAGTCGTGGGCGCTGAGCATCCTTATTGGTGCACTGTGGATTCCACTTACGGCGAATCCAGAACTCATTCCAATAATGATAGCCATTGCCATCGATGGTTCCCTTACCGGCAATGGTAAAACCATCAATACCATCAGCATTCACCAAGGCGGTGAAATACTTACAGGTCTGACCCTCTATACGTGTTTCTTTGATTTCAAAGTCGGCAATACGCTCAGAGCCTTTTAGCTTGCCACCTTCTTCTATATAAAGATGTGTACCCTGCTTAAAGAATAGCGAACCAGAAAGGAAGGTTCCTTTTGGCACCACTACTACTCCGCCACCCATCAGGGCAGCCTTGTCGATAACAGCCTGTATCTTGGCAGTCTGCACCACGGTGCTATCCATACCTACACCATATTCGGTGATTACATACTTCTTACCAAGAGTTTCTACATTTACCTTGGTAGTATCAGAAAACCATTCCGACATCACGCTACCATCAGGCCATAGCTGCTGCTTTGGTTGCTTCTTCTTTGCACCATACATCACGGTGCTCATTGCCACAAGGGCACAAAACAAAAGTGAAATTCGCTTCATTTTATTATTTTAGTTATTAGTATATACAGAGGTTTAAGTCTACGTTTTCGTAACGTATGGCAAAAGTACTATATATATATAATAGGTGAAAGAAAAATTTGGGAAATATACTTTGTTTTTTGATTTTACGGCTCTATATACAAGTTTTTGTAGTTTTTTATTATACATTTCCCTATAATATAAATAAAAATTCGTATATTTGCAAATTATCATTTCAACAACACTACGACATGAAAGATTTTATTAAGAACGTGGGCGCCACTATTGTCGGCATTTTCCTCTTTGGAATTATCATCGGCATATTCGGCGTTATGAGCCTCGTAGGCATGGTGGCTTCCGGTCAAGCCACAAAGAACGTGAAGGAAAACTCTGTTTTGGTACTAAAGCTTCAGGGCGACTTGCAGGAGCAGGCGCAAGATGATGTTTTGGGTCAACTAACTGGCAACACCTTCAACTCTCTCGGCATGGATGCTATCTCTTCGGCTATCAAGAAGGCGAAGGCGAACAAAGATATTAAAGGTATTTATCTTGAGACTGGTATCTTGGGTGCTGATGTAGCTCAGTTACAGGAATTGCGCGACCAACTTGTTGACTTCAAGAAGTCGGGCAAATGGATTGTTGCTTATAGCGACAACTATACTCAGGGTTGCTACTATCTCGCTACTGCTGCCGATAAGGTATATATAAATCCTGAAGGTAGCATCAACTGGCATGGTATTGGCTCGCAGCCTATGTTCGTAAAGGATCTTCTTGCTAAGTTTGGTGTAAAGATGCAGGTGATAAAGGTGGGCAAATACAAGAGTGCCACCGAGATGTTTACCGAAGAAAAGATGAGCGATGCTAACCGCGAGCAGACTCAGCGTTATATCCAAAGTCTGTGGGACAACATGTGCAAGGATGTTAGCAAGAGCAGAAATATCAGCGTAGCTAAACTCAACGATTTGGCTGACAATGGAATCTTCGTTGCTAATGGCAAGATGCTATTGGCTGAGAAGATGGTCGACGGTGTGAAATATGCCGACGAGATGAAAGCTGAGGTTAAGAAGCTCTTGAAGCTTGATGCTGACAAGAAAATCAGCCAACTTTCTATTGCTGACATGGCAACAGTTAAGGAAGAGGGCAATGATGGCGACGACGAGATTGCTGTATACTATGCTTATGGCGACATCGTGGATAGTCCTGCTGCTGGTAGCCTTTTCTCTAATTCGCATGCTATCGTGGGCAATGATGTTTGCAAAGACCTCGAAGAGCTTGCCAATGACGACGATGTAAAGGCTGTTGTCATCAGAATCAACTCTGGTGGTGGCTCGGCTTATGCTTCTGAACAGATGTGGCACCAGATAGACTTGCTTAAGAAAAAGAAACCTGTGGTAATATCTATGGGTGGTATGGCTGCTTCGGGTGGCTACTATATGAGCTGTAATGCCAACTACATCTTTGCAGAACCTACTACTCTCACTGGTAGCATCGGTATCTTTGGTGTGATACCAAACTTCAGCGACCTTGCAACAAACAAGCTCGGACTGAAGTTTGATGAGGTGAAGACCAACCGCAATGCACTCTTTGGTTCACAGGCTCGAATGATGAACGAAGAGGAGCTTACATTCCTTCAGGGTGCTATCACTCGTGGTTATCATCTATTCCGCCAGCGTGTTGCTGATGGCAGAAAGATGACTGTCGACCAGGTTGAGCAGATTGCTCAGGGTCATGTATTCACAGGCGAGGATGCTTTGAAGATTAAACTCGTCGATGAACTTGGCGGTCTCGACAAGGCTGTTGCCAAGGCTGCAGCTCTTGCTAAGACCAAGAGTTATTACACCCAAGGCTATCCTGCTCCACTCGACTTCTTCGACCAGTTGCTCCAAGAGTCTACCGACAATGGCTCTTACCTCGATGGTAAGCTAAAGACTTCTCTTGGTACTCTCTACGAGCCAATGAAAATGGTTAACAACATCACTACCATGGACCGCATTCAAGCAAGAATGCCATGGTGGTTAAATATTAATAACTAATGCGCACAGAAGGCGATTACATAAAGATTAACGAATGGCTGACACCACTTAGCTGGCTATATGGTCTGGGTGTGACGATAAGAAACAAGATGTTTGATATCGGCATACTAAACCAGAAGGCTTATGATGTGCCCGTGATTTCGGTGGGCAACATCACAGTTGGTGGCTCTGGCAAGACTCCGCATGTGGAATATCTCATATCACTAATGAAAGACAAAGTGAAGACTGCTGTGCTTTCAAGAGGATATAAGAGGAAGACACGTGGATATGTGCTTGCCGACGACAACTCCACTATGAGGGATATTGGCGACGAACCATTCCAGATGAAACGTAAGTTCAAGAATATTTATGTTGCAGTAGACAAGAAACGCTGCAATGGCATAGATCATCTCCTCAACGATGAAGCTACGAAGGATGTTGAGGTGATACTCTTGGACGATGCTTTCCAACATCGATATGTAAAGCCGGGAATAAACATCCTGTTAGTAGACTATCATCGTCTCATCATCTACGACAAGCTGCTACCTGCCGGACGTCTCCGCGAACCTATGTCGGGAAAGGAGCGTGCTGATATGGTGATAATAACGAAATGTCCTAAAGACCTAAAGCCTATGGAGTTTAGAGTGCTCACTAAGGCTATGGACTTGTTCCCTTATCAGGAGCTGTATTTCACCACTATCGAATACGACAAGCTGACAAAGATGTTTGGCAACGAGGGTGAAGCAAAGAAGACGATAGAAAAAGAGGAACTAAAGGATGTCAACGTGCTACTCGTTACGGGCATAGCATCGCCTAAACTCTTGCTCAACGACATGAAGCCGTATTGCAAGTCGATAAAGACTATGGCTTTCGGCGACCACCACATGTTCTCAGCCAAAGATATCGACAAGATAAACGACGAGTTCGCTGCCTTGCCTTCACCTAAGATTATTGTGACTACCGAAAAGGATGCCACAAGAATCGAGGCTGCAGAGGGACTAAGCGCAGAGGCTATGGATGCCATCTACGCTCAGCCTATTCACATAAAATTCATGCTCGATCAACAAGAAATGTTTAACAATAAAATAAAAAGCTATGTACACAAAAATTCAAGAAACAGCATCCTGGTTAAAGCAAAGGATGACAACAAATCCAGAAACAGCAATCATCTTAGGTACGGGTCTGGGACAATTAGCTTCCGAGATAACTGATACCTACGAATTCCCATATTCTGAAATTCCTAACTTCCCTGTATCTACAGTCGAAGGTCATGCCGGAAAGCTCATCTTCGGTAAGCTCGGTGGCAAGGATATCATGGCTATGGAGGGTCGCTTCCACTATTATGAGGGATATAACATGAAGGAGGTGACATTCCCTGAGCGTGTGATGTATGAATTGGGCATCAAGACCCTCTTCGTTTCTAATGCTTCGGGTGGTATGAACCCTAAATTCAATATTGGCGACGTGATGGTTATCACCGACCATGTGAACTTCTTCCCTGAGCATCCATTACGTGGAAAAAACTTCCCTACTGGTCCTCGCTTCCCTGACATGCACGAGGCTTACGACCACAAGCTTGTGGAGTTGGCTAACAAGATTGCTGAGGAAAAGGGTATCAAGCTCCAGCATGGTGTATATGTTGGTGTTCAGGGTCCTACCTTCGAGACTCCTGCCGAGTATCGCATGTATCATTTGTTTGGTGATGCTGTGGGTATGAGCACCGTTCCTGAGGTTATCGTTGCTCGCCATTGTGGTATCAAGGTCTTTGGCGTAAGCATCATCACCGACCTTGGTGGCTTCGATGTTCCTGTAGAGGTTAGCCACGAGGAGGTGCAGAAGGCTGCTAATGCCGCTCAGCCTATCATGACTGAGATAATGAGAGAAATGATTAGAAGATCATAAAATATTATATGAACATATCAGAACTTGGTGAGTTTGGTCTTATACACCGACTCACAGACAATATCGAATTAAAAAATGAATCAACAAAGTACGGCGTAGGCGATGACTGCGCCGTACTTGAATATCCTAACAAGCAGGTATTGGTAACTACCGACATGCTTATGGAGGGTGTGCATTTCGACCTTACTTATATCGACATGCGCCACCTTGGATATAAGTCGGCAATGGTAAACATCAGCGACATCTTTGCTATGAACGGCACTCCACGCCAGATGGTGGTGAGCATCGCTCTTAGCAAGAGATTCAAAGTGGAAGACCTCGACGAGTTCTATGTAGGACTAAAGGCAGCTTGCGACAAATGGAATATCGACATCGTGGGTGGCGACACCACATCGTCGTATACTGGTCTTGCTATTAGCATCACTTGTATTGGCGAAGGCGATAAGGATAAGATTGTTTATCGCAATGGCGCTAAAGAGACTGACCTTGTTTGCGTAACTGGCGACCTCGGTGCTGCCTATATGGGATTGCAACTCCTTGAGCGTGAAAAGGCTGTTTACTACGGTCAGTTGTCTGACCTCGACAAGAAGATAAAGGATGCCAAGGCAAGTGGCAACGATGAGCTGGTGAAGAATCTACAGAAGAAGGTCAACGAGCTCAACGACTTCCAGCCAGATTTTGCTGGCAAAGAATACCTATTGCAACGCCAGTTGGCTCCTGAGGCTCGTGGCGACATCAAAGAGAAGCTTGAGGCTGCTGGCATACAGCCTACTGCCATGATGGATATCTCTGACGGTCTTAGCTCAGAACTGCTGCATATCTGCGAGCAAAGCACCTGCGGTTGCCGCATATTCGAAAAGCAGATTCCTATCGACTATCAGACAGCTGTAATGGCAGAAGAAATGAACATGAACGTAACTACTTGCGCCATGAATGGTGGCGAAGACTATGAGCTATTGTTCACCGTGCCTATCGGCGACCATGATAAAATAAAGGATATCGAGGGTGTAAAGCTCATCGGTCATATCACTAAGCCTGAGCTTGGCAAACAGCTCGTAGCACGCGATGGCAACGAGTTTGAAATCAAAGCACAGGGATGGAACCCGCTAAAGAAGTGAAGAGTGAAGAGGGAAGAGTGAAGAATTTTAGTTAACGTATCTTAATATATTTGTACAATAGGATATTTAGTATTACCTTTGCACCGCTTTTACGCACAGAGGGTGCCATAGCTCAGTTGGTAGAGCAAAGGACTGAAAATCCTTGTGTCCCCGGTTCGATTCCTGGTGGCACCACTCCTCCTTTCATTAGTCCAGTTCTTCTTCGGAAGTCTGGGCTTTTTTATTTGCATAGAATCAACGAAAAAAAGTAGCATATGATACTTTGCAAAGTATCACGTGATACTTTGCAAAGTAATACGTGATACTTGGGCAAGTATCACGTATTACTTTTTTTACTATGTTTTTTCAAAAAAAGACACTCGTTTATTTATTCAACCTTTGCACCACCAACGCTATACACTTCGCTACCCTTTACTATGACAACTTTGTTGCCATCAGCAATCTTGCGGACTGCTTGTTGGTTGCCATCGGCATGGATACCTGATATTCCTGTACTCTCAACAACAGTCAGGCGTACGGAAGCTTCGGCACCGCCATCCTTGGTTTTTGCATTGATTACAGCCTCGCCAACGCTATGCAAAGTAACGAAGCCACCATTCACGGTAGCTACACTCTCGTTATCGCTCGTCCAGACAATACGCGTATCGGTGGTATTCTTTGGCGAGATCGTAGGCTTTAATGCAACATTCTTTTCATCCAATCCTACTGTCTGCTCAACCTCTTCGAAAGTCAAAGAGCGAGCAACCTCTGGTTCATTCTGCTTATCTCTACGATATAAGAAAGGTAAATCCAATGTCTTTGATGTATAGAGGTTAAAGCGGGCGTAGTTCTCTTCAGTGGCATTATAGCGCATGGTACCAAAGTTGGTCTTCTCGTTTGTTATCGTGGCTCCATCATATCCAAGTTCTATTGTCCAATTGGTATTCGCACCACCCCACTCAAGGTTCTGCTTGCTCGAAGCACCAAGCTTGCGACCATGCTGGTCGGTAAGAGTCCAGAAATCTTTATTCTCACTCTTAGCCAAGGTAAATCTCAATACCTCTGGTTCTGTTACGTCTGAGGTTGAAGGCACAGCAATGGCATCAAGATAATGCGCTTTTTCCATACCATCTATATCTGCAGCAGCGCTACCATTGCGGAACATCATCAATTGGTCACCCTCGTTGAGTGTGCTTTTCTTGGTGAGTTTCTCATAGCTCCAGCCCATTGGTGACTCTAATTTCACTCCGTCGCCAGCTTCATAGTCGATAGCGATATAGCTAACGTATACTGAACCTTCGCTGGTGCCACCATTTATTGTAATATTAGCATCCTCGGCTCTAAAGGCATCGATATCAATCTGCTTATTGATGTCTACATACACTCCATAGTCTTTGGATACCCATTGACCAAACCAGCTATCATCAGCAAAGTCTACTGTACCTCTTTTATATATCATTGTTTCGCCATCGTAAATAGCTAAGCCTACCTGTCCCGCCTTATTATTTGAGCACATGCCAAGGGTGATGCCATTGATAGTACATCCCTCCCATCCTACAAGGTGGAGCGAAGCCTGGCGGTTGCGTGGTATCTGATTGAAGCGGTTGCCTGTGGTGGCACCATACTCATTTTCAAAATAAGCCCACGAATCTTGTGGCACCAAACCACTCGCCACAATGGTGAAATCTTGGATAGCTTTATTATAACCATCTATTCTATACACAACCTCGGCAGCATTGATGCTAAGAGGCAACAAAAGCAACGAAATGATTGCTGTTACCTTAAAAAGGATTTTTTTTGAGTTAAGCATATTATAATTATTTTTCGTTATCAAATACAAAAGTACGGACTTTAATAATACAAACCAAATTTTAGACCAATTTTCCATGATTTTAACTTATAATTATCACACAAAAAAAACGAATAGACAAAGCATTATTAGTAGGTATCAGAAAGTTAAAACAGATTCCTATCATATTAGTTCATAACATTTTAACAAAAAAAAAATCAATTTTTCTTTGCACATTAAGAGAATTTTAATACCTTTGCATTCTAAGGGGGGGGGTAAATGGCAAAACAACAAGCAACACAACGCTATCATTTTGTACATTATTACTACCAAGAGCCAACTTAAGCATGATCTTTAATGATCATTTTGAGAAGCTAACTATAATAAAAATACACAGTTTGTGCGATATGTAATAACGATTATCGCAATGATTTTTGGGTTCGTAATGGATACTGCTGCGCAGGGCAACACCACCGACAGCGTATTTGTTAGAAATTCTCGCCCTATAGAATTCATTGTGAACAAGATTAACATCAACGACCAAGACCGTCGGTGGATTACCGACTCGCTGATACCTGCGCTCAAAGCTTTGGGCGACAGGGGAATCGTTATTGGCAGAGCCACAGCGTCGCCTGAGGGTCCTACGCCTAATAACGAAAGGTTGGCAAATGGTCGTAGAGCGTCGGTAGATGCCTTGCTTAGTGGCTATGGCATTAATACCGATCAGATACGTTATGACGTTATCGCAGAAGATTTTCCATTGCTTCGCACATTGATGTGGCTCGAGCACGACGAGGAATACAAGACCGTGGTAACTCTAATGAAACTTTATCCTGACAACAATCATAAGCTAAAGGAGGTGATGAAACGCTATAATGGCGGCAAACTTTGGCGCAGATTGCTACATCAGTATTTCCATAAGCTTCGTGCCGTACGCATTATGGCAATGGATAAAGCAATAATAGGTTTAGAGCAACAAGAACATACGAAATATAATATTCCTACTGTTTCGTTTATTCCTCAAAATTTGAATTCGCAGGCTATACAGATTCCTGAAGAATATATATCAAGCCTCGACAATTCACGCAGGGAACTATTGAGCGTCAAGACAAATTTGCTCTTCGATTTTGCCTACATGCCAGGCTACGACCGCTTCTGCCCTATTCCGAATGTGGCTATAGAATACTATCCGCTTCATGGTCATTTCACCTATGGCGCAAGTTTCGACGGTCCGTGGTGGCAACATTATGATGAGCATAAATACTTCCAGTTGCGCAACTATCAGCTCCACACTCGCTACTACTTGCGAAGTGGCGACATCAGTCTGCGCAAACCTGGTAAGGGTGCTGCCTTCAAGGGCTTATTCTTTAGCGCCTATGCCAATGCCAACCTTTACAACATCTGCTTTGATGAAAACCGTGGATGGGAAGGCGAAGGATGGGGAGCAGGCTTAGGTATAGGATATGTACTTCCGCTTGGAGGCAAAGAACATTGGCGACTGGAGTTCGGACTGCAAGCAGGATATTACCAAACTGACTACGACCCATATCAATGGAAATGTCCTGTTAATCCCGACCGCGACCCGCTGCAATACTATTACAAATGGTATGGCGACGCCAAAGACTTCAAAAAGAGGCAACATAGATATACTTGGCTTGGACCAACCAGAGTGGATATCACTCTAAGCTATGACCTTCTCTACAGGAAAAGGGTAAAAAAGAAGTTATAGAATTAGAAGTTATAGAATTAAAAGAAAATGAAAAGTACGAAGCACATAATAAGCAACATCGTTTCTGCAGGCAAGAATGCTTGCAGAAAGATAGCTATTGGATGCTTCGTGATGGGAAGCTTCGTAATGGCTTGCGCCATAGCAACAAGTTGCGAACGTGAGCCTATGCTACATCTGCATGACGAGAACGCAAGTTGCTCGATGAGAATACCTACTGTCGACTTCGAGTTGCAGGTGTTGTGGGACTACTTGTTTGATTATGATTCAGAGTATGACTGGAAGGCAGAATGGCTTTACGGATGGGACGAGAAAGACCAAGAACTCTTCGGATCATTGGGTTATACCATGCCTACCGAATTCAACATTCGTAGATATTTCACAGGCGAAGAAGCTAACGGCAAACATACTGCGCCATATAAGCATCTGATATCTGGCAACACACTATCTACGAAGTTCGACTTTGGATTTTGGGACATCTTGGCATGGAACGAGATTCACACCTCGGATGGTATACAGAGTATTCGTATCGACGAAACTTCTACCTACGACTATGTGACAGCTCACACAGGACAGACCATGACGCCTTCGCGCTATAATGCTCCTCGCTTCACTCGTGCCTTCTTCCAGCCTGAAGCTCTGTTTGCTGGATATGAGAAAGCGATAGAGATAAACAAAAACTACGATGGTTTCGTATATGATGAGGAAAGAAATATATGGGTGCGCCACTTGAATATGAAGTTGCAACCTGTCACATATATCTATCTGCCACAGATAATACTCCATCACAACAACCGCAACCGTCGTATCATAACATCTATAGATGGTAGTGCCGACCTTAGCGGTATGTCGCGCTCGGTAAATCTGAATACAGGTGTTACTGGTCCTGACGCCATAACGGTAAACTTCGACATGCGTATGAAGTTAGATCGCAATGGCAAAAACAACGAAACAATAGACATCATTGGTGGTAAGGTGATGACTTTCGGCATCACAAACCTGAATCCTCACAAGCTCAGCACTCGTGCCTATGCAGAATCGCTCGACAAGGTGAAGGCGGCAGACAAAAACAACCACCACTATCTGGATGTTACGATGCAATTCTATAATGGTAAAGACTCCACCTTCGTCTTCGATGTGACAGACCAAGTAAGACGACTGTTCCGCGGAGGTGTGATAACAGTAGAACTCGACATGGACACCATACCAGTACCTACTCGCTCAGGTGGTTCTGGATTTAATGCTGTAGTTAAAGACTTTGAAAACAAGCAATGGGAATTTGACATGTAACAACAATACTGCACTCAACAAAAAAATTAGCAAACTAATTATATCAACAAATAACAAAATATAAACAACAAATAATAAATAAAAAAACACTCGAATTATGAAAAAGTATTTCATTTTTGCAGCTTCAGCATTGGCACTCGCCAGTTGCTCAAGCGACGACTTCCTCGGAGAGAATCCAGGAAACGTACAGAATGCTACAACTGCTATCAACTTCGGTGGTGAGGCTGGTAAGATTACACGTGCAACTTCGAATACAGGAACTCCGCAGCAGATGCTCGATGGACAGTTCAGGGTGTATGGTGTAAAGAAGAGAACGGACAACACAAATTTTTCACCAGTATTCACTGATTACTATGTTTGGGATAATGCAAATACCACTACATCAAACTCTAACGGATGGGAGTATGTAGGAGCTAAAAATGACGGCAACCTTGGTATTGGAAAAATCAAATTAGTTAAAGATCAGAACATTAAATATTGGGACTACTCTGCTCCTGAGTATCGCTTTGTTGCAGGTTCTCCTATAAATGATTTCGAATACGACGTAAACAAATTAGCTTGGGAAATAAAGAGTGCTAAAGTAAAAAATCTCGCAGGTCATATCGATGCAAATCCGACAGAAGGAACAGGTACTCAACTCGTAGCAGATCCTGTATATATAGCAGATCCAGTAAAGGTAGTAAAAGACAACTACAAAGATCCTGTAACCTTTGAATTCAAGCGTCAGCAAGCAATGGTTCGTGTAGGTTTTTACGAGACAATCCCTGGATACACAATTACAGACATAAAATTCTATGAGGCGGATGCCACAACACCGAAAGGCAATAACATCATCCTTACTTCTTCTACAGATGGCTACTTTGTAGGTGGAAGCGGTATCGAAGGTACTGTGACATATAAATGGGATGATACTCCACGACCATCATATACATTTGCATATACTAATAATACCAATCTTAAAAAGAGCAAGAACTGGTATGCAGGTAAGTTAGGCACTCTGGAAAATACATCCACAGCTGTAGTAGAACAACTCTATGGTACAGACAAAGATATGTCTCCAACAGGCTACTTCACCGTGTTGCCTACACAAGCAACAACAGCCTCACCTATCTTGATTAAGTGTGACTATCAATTGGCAGCAGAAAATGGCGAAGTAATCAATGTTACAGGTGCTACTGCAGCTATCCCTGCAGCATTCAGCAAGTGGGAGGCTAATACTCGCTATACCTATCTCTTCAAGATCTCTGACAATACAAATGGTACAACAGGTACTCCAGGCACAACCGATCCTGCAGGTCTCTTCCCTATTACTTTCGCAGCTTCTGTAACAGAAATATTAGATGGAACTGAGGGAACTACCACAACTGTTGCAACTCCTTCTATCACAACATATCAGGCAGGTTCTGTAACTGATAAAGGTATTGAGTATAAGACAGGTAAGCCTATTTATGCTACTGTTGCAGAAGAAACAACAGGTACCCTTAATGAGCTTAAGAAAGATGGTACAGTTGGCAATGTTCAGGTTTACAAACTTTCTAAGGAAAGAACAGAGGCAGAGCTCCAGATTAAAGCTATTGCTAATACTGAATTCAATGCCACAAATAAGATTGACACAGAAGTTCCTACAACAGCCTTTGGCAACTTTGAGGCTAATAAGTACTTGAAGTTCACACCTGTATCAGAAGGCTACTATGCTATCCAATACTTGACAAAGGAAGCAACTACTACAGATCCAATAACTCCTGCAGCCTACACCTACAAGGTTGTATATGTAAAAGCAGCAACAACTGTAGCCCCTTAATCGTCATTATCCCCTAATTCTTATAAACCGGATGGAGCAATTTTTGCTCCATCCGGTTATCCGCAAATATCAATCACCTATATATATAATAATGTATATACGCATTCTTACCATAGTGGCATTAGCAATATGCTTATGGTCTTGCTCATCAGAGCAAGACGAACCTTTTGTGCCCGAATCTAAAGGCATAGCCTTTGGTGGCAACAATGGTACATGGCAGGATGCACCAACCTCTCGTGCCACATCTGGCTTAGAGACTCTTTTCAACACCTTCCGTGTGTGGGGATATAAAACAACGGCTACTGATGCTGCTGGTCCATCATCGCCACAACTTGTGATGGATGGATATAAGGTGGAATACTCAGCTGCGTCTACAGGCTCTACAGCTACCAACACCACAGGATGGGAGTATGTGGGCATCAACAACCCTAACCTATCCTCAGCGCAATCAATAAAATTCTGGGATTATTCCGCCACCAGCTATCGCTTCTTCGGATATAGTCCCTTCGAAGCTAAGGCTACAACGCCGGCTTCTGCTACAGGCACAGCAGGCGAGAGCAAATCTATCTCGTTCCCCTTTGCCTACTCCGACCAGGCGACAGCCAAAAGCATACCATACATCAGCGAACTATGGTTTAATAACAGTTCGTATGGCAACTGCGTAACCCTTACCTTCGCTCCACTAATAGCGAAAGTCAGATTTAAATTCACCTACCCCAAGAATACTAAATCAATAGATATCAGCGACATCCAGTTCTGCGATTCTCGCTTCATCGCCGACCCTACTACGGCAACAACACCTCTACGTGGCAACATCGTAGCCACCTACCCTATTACTGGCGAACCATCGAGCCAAACACCTACGTTCTCATGGTCGCCATCTACCTCAGAAGGCTCTACAGAGGCCTCTACTGGTCAGCTTATCCTCACCACTCCCTACGAAGTGGAGAGCGACGCCATACATATACTCAACGACCCTAAGTTATATGGCAAATGGTATTATGTGCCACCAATGAGCATAATTCCATATAACCAAGGTCCATATACCATAAAAGCAACTATAGACGGAACCCCAATCTCGACTACCGTGCCTGAAGAATTCATGCAATGGAAGGCGGGATATCAATATACATACATCTTCAAGATTACCGAAGCTGGCACCATCATCGCATTCTCCAACCTACAGGTAGAAGAATGGCGACCTGGCACAAACATAGAAAACCAAGGCAGTGGCACCGCTGGCTGGTAGCCCCATATCAATAAGCCCCCTGCCAGCCCCCCTCAAGCTGGTAGCCCCCAGCTGCGAGTCCTTGTGCGTGCACGATTCCTTCGTGCTCGCTTTAATCTTCGCGCGCACGCAATAAATAATAACAACATGAAGCAACTGATATCAATATCGTCAATAACATGCATCGCCATCATCCTCGCAATCCTCACAGCTTGCGAGAGCAGCGACATGCCTATACAGCACCCCGACAGCTACGACTATATCACCTTCTCTGCTCAAACTCAGAAGCTCATAACTCGTGCCGAGCCTTACGAAGACTACAACCCCGACAGCCATCCTGCCACAATGGGAGCTTTCGGCTACTACGATATTGCTTCATGCACAAACCTCACCCCAACAGATGCTTCGCAGCCAAACCTCATCTTCAACAACGAGACCGTGAGCTACGATGCAACTACAAAGACATGGAAAAACTCTACCAAGAAGCGTTGGGACAGCTATCAGGGCGCAACAGCTTTGGATTTCTTTGCATATATGCCACAGACAGCAGGTGCAAAGGTTATGCGTAAGACTGCAAACACTTACACACTCTCTGTACCCTTCACCATGCCTGGCGATGCTCCATTACTCTATGACACAAAGTCTGCACCCGTGGTATGCGAGAAGCCAATAAACAAAGACATGGCAGACCCAGCCTTTGAGCGTGTGGTGAAATTCCGTTTCGACCAGACTCTTGCTGGCTATACCCTAAACTTCACCCTCGACTCAAAGATGAATGCCATTAGGCAGTTCCGCATAAAGAGCGTAAACTTCTCTGGCGAAATAGCCATTGCAGGCACTTATAACCGCACATACACATGGTCTGCTACAGACAAATGGACTGCTGCAGCCATACAATGGACAGACATAAAGACTGCCACGGCAACAAGCGCCCTGCCCTATAAATCGCAAGGCACAACAGCCTACGACGATACCAAGAAGACAGCACTTGTGACTGCTGCTGGCACAACTCAATGGGGAGAATCATTCTACACTATCCCTTACAGCAAATTCGAACCTATGATCACCGTAACCTACGATGTGGTGTTTATGGACGAAAACCAAAAGGAAGTGATAACAAGAAAGGATGTTACTTCAACCATACTGCTGAACAAGACAAATTTCAGTGGCCTTACCACAGGCACCACAGCCCAAATAAGCCCGATAACAATACTTATACAGCCACGCTACCTCTACGTGATGGCTGACCAAGATGCCTATACAGGACGACTACTGATACAATAGCAATTAGTGCTATCCGAAAAAACAGGAACACAAAGAGACTTAGAAATTGAAACTATGATGCAACAAACAAAATACGCCTCAAAAAGATTAATCAAAATGCTGCTTGGCATTCTGACCATACTCCTCATGTCTACTCAAGAGATATGGGGACAAACATACTCTATAGACCTTTATGCCCAGAACTATGCAGGCGGTTCGGGTACTCAAAACGACCCATACCTTATCAGCAACGACAAGGAGTTGGCTAAGTTGGCTCGCGATGTGAATAATGGTAACACTTCGCAAGCTTTCCTTGGCAAATACTTTAAGCTTACTGCCGATATCGACCTTAGTGGTGGTATCTGGATGCCTATCGGTAAATACTATAACTACGGAAGTGGCAATGGCAACAACCGAATGTTTTTCGGAAAATTTGATGGCAATGGTCATGTCATCAAGAATATGCATATACAGTGGGAAGGTACCGATGCATGGAGTGCATGGGGACTTTTCTCAACACTACAAGGTTCAAGCAGCACTAACCTTACTACCGTAACAAACCTCATCATCGAGAATGCCGTGGTAGAAAAGAAACCGGGTTTCTCACCTTATGGTCCCGGTTATAACGTGGGCGTAGTGGCTGGTGAGATATACGGAAATACAGAACTCAGCAACATCATTATCCGTGGCTCAGAAATAAAGGATAACGACGAAACCTATGAGATCAACAACGAAACCAAGATTGGCGGTATAGCAGGAAATGTACAGACCGACAGTAAGAACGAAACTTTCAGAATCTTCAACATTGCAGCAGATACACAGATTAATATGCTTAAGAATACAGGCATATTTAACAATAAGTTCTGTATTGCCCAAGGTTTCGGTCGCTTTAGCTATGACATGAAAGGAGGCGATAATATCATAGAGCCTACCAACATCTATCTCTTTGGCAATGGGCTTAATGTAGAAAGTTCAAATTCAGAAACAAATAAAAACATCAAAAAAGGTGGCATCACTGCCAATTGCCAAAAAGAAAGAAATGCAAAAAAATATGCTTCTACTTGGTATTATACTCAAGACGTAACTGGTGGTAAGAACTTAGGTACAAAGGTAGACGCAGCTACCTTTGCAAACGACTTTGTGGACAAAGCCAACAAATTGATCACTACCAAGAGCCTTGAAGAAGACAAGAACTCATGGACTTTCAGCAATGGCGCTCTCAACTTGTATAGCAAGATAGATATTTCAATTGTAGAAAACACATACAACAGAAACGATCTACAGGTTTCTTATACACTAACGAGCAATCAATTTAAGGACGGATATACCTTCAGCTGGACTGTAGATGGCGAAGCCATTACTCCTAACGAAGGTAGCAACGGAAAAACTATCTCTCTGCCTCTAAGTAACAAGAAGCGCACGGGTGTGGTAATTATCAAGGATGGCAATACAGGAAGCGTCATCCTAAAGAAGTACTTCAAAATCAATCCGAAATATTATTCTATCGACCTTTATGCCGATAGCTATTCCGGAGGTACGGGAACAAAAGAAGACCCTATCATCATTAGCAGCGACTTAGAGTTGGCAAAACTGACTCGAGATATAGAGAATGGGCAAATGCAGGATAGCAAATACTTCAAGCTTGCCAAAGACATTAACTTGGATAAGGGTCTTTGGATGCCTATCGGTAATACGAAATATAGTGGGGCTTTCTTCAAAGGTAAGTTTGATGGCGATGGACATACCATCGACAACATGCATATATGCTGGAAAGACAATAGTGGCTCATGGGGTGCATGGGGATTGTTCTCTGCACTTAATGGTCTATCGAGCGAAGAATCGGGAGTATGTAGGGTTACCAACCTCATCATTGACAATGCTGTGGTTGAAAAAGAGGAAGGCTACATGCCTGTAGGAAATGGTTTGAATATCGGTATCTTAACAGGTGAGTTGGTTGGTGGCAACATTGAAATAAGCAATATCATTATCCGTAATTCTAAGATTACGGATAACAAAGAAACATATACTACACCAGAAATAGCTGTTGGCGGTATTGTTGGTAAAGCACAACAGGGAAAAATATACCGAATCTTCAACTTGTCGTGTGAAGCGGATATAAACATGTTTGATCATGCCAATCTAAAGAGCGGTAACACTTGTTTGGCAGAAGGTATCGGTTGTTATGAAAATGTTAACAATAGCAACTCGTTTGTTATTCTTCCTACCAACATCTATGTACATGGTAAGGTATCAACTGCCAACAATAGATGCAAGGTGGGTGAAGTGATTGGTAACAGGAATGTGGATAATGGAACAGGCGAAACTGCAACATGGTACTATGCTAACAAGGCCAATAGTTCAAGCTCTAACATAGCGACCAATGGTACGCAAAAGAGCGAAGATGAGTTTGCAACAACATTTGCAAGCCAGAACAACCTGTATATATCTGCTAAAAACTTTCAAGACAAGCTCAACTGGAGCTATACTTCTGGTACAGGCTTTAACTTCGGTTCAACAAAACTGACAGTGAAGCGTGGCTACACTACTATCATCACAGCAGAGACTCGTGAAGGTAAAGCTGAAAACGAAAAATATTTCTGGTATACCTCTATCGACAAGAAGAATTGGACTCTACAGAACGAGAACAACGCATATAACAATTTCAGCATCTCGCTCGAAGACTACGACCAATATGTATATGCACTATTGGAAGATGGCAGCTCGCAATCGGGAGTGGCAAAGATTGATGCAAGAAAAGTGGATGCTGTGATGAAGACAAATGAGGAGACTAACACTCTTTATATTGAAATCACTAATAACATTTGGGAAAACAACGATAATCTTAATGTCACATATTCGTGGGTGAAGAATGATGTAGAAGAGAGTACCGCCCCTACTTTCGACAAGTCATCTCTTACCTCTACCGACAAGCTGAGCTGTCATGTGATAGCAACTACCAAAGACGGAGTAGAACTATTAAACAAATGGTTGGTTTATGCAAAGAGCGTGGTATATCTATGCCCTGCTGGCGCTACAGGTACAACAGCTGATGGAAAGACTATATCATACAATCAAGGAAACGACAGCAATGATGGTCTATCTCCAGAGACTGCTGTAAGGACATGGAATGGCGCATATTCTAAACTTGCAGTAAAGGGTTCGTGGGATGATAACATCATCGTGCTGATGGGAAAGAGCGACCAATCCGTAACCAACGATGGAACCTTTGGTTTCCCTAGCAACGATTATTACTCTTCATCCGAAAAGTGGGAGAATGCCAAGAAAACTTCTCCTTTCTTCAAAAACACAACCATCACAGGAAGTTGGGATAACGTTGACTATCAGGGTGTGATAGAGATGTATGGTGGACATTATAGGAACCATAGTTTAGCCATCTTTGGAGATACCCGTTTCCAATATCTCGCCTTCAATCGCAATCCAAATAATAATGAAGGTGATTATTTCGATATTCTCTACTGCCAATTCAATAACCTGGAGATGGGCGAAGGCATTCAGATGACGAACTATCAAAAGATGTACCCAGGTGATGGTACTATCCAAGGCGCATTCTCTACATCTTTCCAGATTTTTGGTGGTTTTATGGATGACAACCGCTTTTCACCATTATCAACAGAAGGCAACCTTAAGAAGATGGATGATGCTCTGCCACATGGACGTGAGGGCTTCAAGATAAAAATCAAATCGGGACACTTCTCTTCAATTTGTGCAGGTGGCAGACAGACTACGGACAACAGAAATGGTATGATGGGTAGCCCTAACATGCCTATCAAGTGTACTATTGATGTAGATATTGACCGTAATTTCAACAATAATCATAATGAAAACAAGTCTGACCTTGACGTTGCCATTGTTCTTGCAGGCAACCATGAGGGAGCTATGGTTGGCGATGTTGACATCATCATCAAGAGTGGAAAGATAGGACGCGTGGCTAATGGTTCTTTGGGTGCAAGACGCGAAACAAGTGGATACAATGCACCTTACAACACCTATATGGGACGCGCCAACATCCTGATAGACCCTGCAAAATCTGAAAATAACGAGGATACGAATATCAATAGCCGTGTAGAGATTACTGAGATTTACGGTGGTAGTACAGGACGTGGTTTTCAGGGTGGTCAATGGGTAGAAAACCCATTCTATGGTTATAGCACCATTACCATAAAGGGTGGTACCTTCCTGATTCCAACAAAATGTACACCAGAAGAAATCTTCAGCGGTATCTACGGTGCAGGAGCTGGTGGTATGAACGGTATTGGAGATGATACCAATCATACAACGGATGAACGTATCCCTTATTGGACAAACAGCAGTACGAAATCTGTTATGGCTTTTGGTAACTATGATGCAGCAAAAGCTAATCTTTGCATGTATAAATGCTACAATGCAGACACGCATACATATACCGAGGTAGATCCAAGATTGACCAACAACAAGATTATCATTGAAGGAGGTATCTTTGGTTCTGAAACAAGAAAGATTGACGGTATCTATGGTGGCGGTAGCGGATATATGAGTAAAGACCTTTGGAAAGCAAATTCAAAACCAAGTAAAGATGGTGGAAACATATACGGAAAAGCAGGAGAAACCGTAACCTCACTTACCATCAATGGCGGCGAATTCTATTGCGAAAACGGTATCTTCGCTGGTGGACGTGGTACGGATTATTACTATTCTACCAATGCATACAATGGCACCTCTGCTGAATATACAGACCTCGGCAAGATATACGGCAACGTAGAACTGACCATTAATGGCGGTAAATTCCATTGCCCTGTATTCGGTGGAGGATATGGTGTGGCTGATGCCAAACTCTTAAACTCAAACAACATCAACACCCTTAACAACATGGCACGCCTCTATGGCTCGTCTACAGTTAAGATTAATGGTGGTACATTCTATGATAATATCTATGGCGGTGGCGACATGGCTGTAGTGGAGAAAGGAACTAACGTTATTATTAGCGACAGTGCCGACATTAGAGCCGACGTGTTTGCTGGTGGTAATGGTAGAATAAAGCGTGCTGATACAGACCAGACTATTAATAACGACACATGGCATCCTGAACTCGTAGGTAAGGTATTGGGCAATACCAACCTCACATTCTTTGGTTCTACCAAGGTGGCTCCATATATATATGGCGACATCTATGGCGGTGGCAACTTGGCGCAAGTAGGAGGCGACACACATATTAATATGTATGCAGCCAACTTTGCAGGCGAAATATTTGGAGGAGGTAAGGGAAGCATAACTGACGGAAAAGGTAAAGCCATTGCAAAAGATTTATATACCTATGCCAACGTAAATGGCAACACCTTTGTTTCATTGGCTAAAGACCAAGGTGTGCAGATTAATGATGAGAAAAAGGAGGAAGACAACTACTCTATCAACGTAATCTGGAACAGAAAATTAGATAGTACTAAAGAGAATTTCATTGAATGGGATACAAATAAAACAGAATTCTTTGCTAATGGCAAATTCCTAAACCCTCATAATATATATGGTGGTGGCAACTTGGCATGCGATGTAACAGGCAAGGCTACTCTCAACATCCTGAAAGGTATGACTCCATTCTCGCTCTTGAAAACAGCAGAATGGAAGGCTGCATATGACGACAATAATAATCCACACTTCTCTGTATTCGGTGGTGGCTATGGCTTGAACACTACTGTAGGCAATACCGATGTGACAGTAAATGTGGAGGGCGACTATAGTGTTTACGATGCTGAGATAAAAGACGACACAGAGCAACTATCCAAGGGGCAGACTCCACTACGCGCTAAAGGCGAAATGAATGTCTTCGACAACTCGAAAGGTATTCCAAACTTCACTATCTTGGCTGTATTAGGAGGCGGATATGCTGGTACTGTGGATAACGATGCCAAGGTTACGATAGATGGCAAGACTTTCATTCATCGTGTATATGGTGGTGGATTTGGTGACCCTACATCTTCTGTCAACAACGAAACTGGTAAGATTGGTGGCACTACCGAAGTATACGTAAAAGGTGGAAAAATCTATGGCGACGTATTTGGTGGTGGTGCAGGTGTGAAGCCTAAGAAGGATACAAGCGGCACTTATACCTATTTCACTAATGTGGCTAAAGTCGATAAAACCACAAAGGTTGAGGTGTCTGACGATGCTCATGTATTTGGAAATGTATATGGTGGTGGCGACATGGCTAATATTGGTTCGTATATAACTCTTACAAATAAAGTAGAGTATTACGGCAATAAGCCTAAGAGCATTTCAACTTTTGACCAAACTAACGGCAACTTTATAAGCTATGAGGCTACAGACTATAAGTCGTTTGTTAACATCGTTGGTGGTAACATCTTTGGTGAAATATTTGCTGGAGGTAAGGGTCTGAAGAAGGCTGATGCTCCTGAATATAATAAGGTAGGACGAATAAATGGTAATACCATACTGCATATTGCCAATACCAACGAGGCGGGTATGGAGCGTATCACACCTATGGTATGGAGCCGTGTATATGGCGGTTGCGCCTACGGTGTTGTTGATGGTAATACTCTTGTGCATATCGAAGGCGGTATGCTCGGACTCAACATCTTTGGTGGTGGCTATGGCGATATACCTATCACCAACGATAAGACTGACAGCAATAGTGGTCAGTCTACGGCTTCGTCTACCCTTGAGCAGGTGCTTGGCAAGAAGGATACAAAGAACGAAGGCACCTATGCCAATATTCTTGGCAACACCAAGGTGCAGATAGATGGTGGTGCATGGCTTTGGGACCGCAAGGCTGACAAGAATGGTAACATCACTACATGGCTCGATGCTCAGACTGATAGTGATAAGGTGTGTGAGAACCTTGATGAATTTAAGGATATCATATATGCCATACATAATGCTAACACCCTTGGCGAGATTACCAATGCCAAGGCTAAGGCTGCTATGAGCAGAATTGTCAATAACAAAGATACAAAGGAATTCTTTGAGATGACAGATGGAGACTTCGGTTCTGCTCACTTCACAAAGAACCATAATATCTTTGGTGGTGGTAACCGTGCATGCTATGTAGGCTACGACATAAATGGAAATAGTACAGGTGATGGTACAGGTGAGGCAATAGTGGAAATAAACCATTCGCCTGTTACTGATATCATTGGTGCCAACGGCAAATCGCTCGATATATTAGACTTTACCACTCTGCAAGGTCTATGCTGGTATCTTGCAGAAAAGAATTCCAATAGTCCACAGTTCTCGGTATTCGGTGCAGGATATGGTGCAAACACCAAGGTGAGAAATGCTAAGGTGTATGCACAGGCAGGAGCCATGATAGAATTGAATGGTACGCCTAACAAAATAGATGGTAAATACTTCCGCTATGCAAGTCAAGAGGAAGATAGATTGGAATATACCAACTTCGAGACAAACTTGTATATTGACTACATGGCTGTTTCGAAGGAAGACAAGAAGCTATATTATGGTAGCGTGGATGGAACAAGCGATGATGCAAACACTTTCCGTCGCTACTATAACACTCGTATGGCTTGGACTCTCGGTATTCCAAGCTTTACATTCCAAGAGATTCATGGTGGTGGATTCTCTGGATATGTAGAAGAAAACACATATGTAGAAGCTAACAACCAGTTGGCTTGCTATAATATATATGGTGGTGGACTTGGAGCTCTACCTTATGGCACTCTAAACGAAACTACAGATAAAGATAATCATTACGACTTCGGAAGCGTAGGCGGCGACTCAAAGGTATTCTTTAAGTCGGGCAACGTGGCAAGAAATGTATATGGTGGTGGTGCTGGTATAGAATCAATACGAGTAAGTGGCAACAACATCGTTAGCTTAGATTCCAAGACTGGTAGCATCATCGACTTCCCAGACATGGCTCGAGTGAAGGGTAAGACCGAGGTGCATGTGTATGGCGAAAACGTGGGTGTACCTCCGTTGGTTATCGAACGCACCGTAATCATGGGTAATGTATATGGTGGTGGCGACGTGGCTAACGTTGGTTTGAATACCCAAAAGGCTACAGCAAAGAAGATTGATGATGCAGAAAGCCTTAGCCCTTCTAACTTCACATCGTTTGTAAATGTTCGTGGCGGCACTATCCTCTCAAAGGTATTTGCAGGAGGAAATGGTCGTACGGCAGACGTATGTGGTGACTATACTAAGTTGGGTGGCATATATGGCAATGCATGTGTTGTTACAGGTAGACCTGTGATGACATATCCATATAATGAGTTTGCTACTGGTTCTACTACAGAATATACAAGCACCAGCCTCAACCCTTCAGAGGAGAAATACTTGGTTAATCCTGATGCTACAGTAAACAAAGACCTAATGCCAAGCATCATGAATAGTATTTATGGTGGAGGTCAGAATGGTACAGTATATGGCAACACTCTCGTTGCTATCAAAGATGGTGCACTATATTACAACATCTTTGGTGGAGGATGGGGAGACGAAGAAACCAATACCTCTGCCAACATTACTGGTAATACCAACTTGAGCATAACAGGTGGACAGGCTATGCTCACCTCGTATTGGTCAACAACAATGCGCAACTGGGAACCAGCAACTATCGTTGGTGACAAGACTTATTCTCCACAGTATATACCTGCAACACAGAAATTTAAAGTTAACCATAATATATATGGTGGTGGCGACAAGACTTGCGTTGTAGGCGAGAAGGACAAAGATGGCAATCTGGTTGCCAACAGCGGTAATACATATATCAAACTTGAGAAAGGTTTGCTCCATGATAACACTCAGCTATTGTCGGGAGTAACTACAACACAATTCTTCAGCTCTAATGAGTGGAAGGAGATATTTAATAAGGTGGGTTCACCTCACTTCTGCGTATTCGGTGGCGGATTTGGTGAAAAGACATTTGTGCTCAACGATTCGCATATCGAAGTGGCTATGGAGACTCGTGGAAGCATAAATAAAGACAATGACATCGTAAAAGGTGAAGAATATAAACACTTCGTCAGCGACTATTCGATGATGGATATCGTGGGTGGAGGTTTCTCTGGACAGGTAAACGGAACTACACATATCAATGGTGCCGGTGGGGCTTCATGCCGTCGTGTGTTTGGTGGCGGATTCTATAATTCTGTAAAGGCTACGGATATAAACATCAAGGCTATAGACTGCCACGACATCTTTGGTGGTGGCTTTATGGGTGATGTGGAGAAAGAAACAAAAGTCGTCATTGGCTCACAAGAAGGCAAGACTTCTACATCAACTTTTGGTAATGAAGATATTTATGTTCATGGTAGCGTATATGGCGGTAACGACGTGTCGGGAGCTGTGAACATAGTGCTCGACAACAATGGATATTTTAAGGATAATGGCGGTACAGGTACCAATGTCAACATCTATGGCGGTCATATCTATGGCGACGTATATGGTGCTGGCAATGGTAACTATCTGTATGCTCTCGACAAAAAGGGAAACAAGAAGGTTACTGTAAACGAATATTATCCTGTAAACCCTAACGATTCTGAATCAGAGACTATTCCTTTGGTTTATACTGTACCTATGCGTGAGACTATGCCTTCATATATGGCAGCAAGCGATGCAGCAAAGATTGTGAACATAAACTCATGGCGCCCTATCACAAACAAGGTAAATATCGACATCAAGGGTAACTCTACTTCGGATATCATCACTATCGATGGTGATGTATATGGAGGTGGAAACTCTGCTTCTGTACAGAAAGTTCACGACTACGATTCTGAAAGTGAGAAGGGTGATATAAAAATTAATATTGGCAATAATGTCAATATTAGAAGTGTGTTTATGGGATGCAATGGTGAGGCTCTCTTTGCTAAGTCTGAAGACAACGACTTCATGAATAAGTTCCAAAAGCTGAATGGAGATGTAGAAAATGGAAAGGAACTAAACCTTGCAGATACCATCGACTGGATTAACGATCCGTCAAACAAGGGTATCAGCACTCTATATCTTTCAACAGTAAATGCACAGCGCCCACTTATATACCCTCACCTACTCGACCTTTATTTCCAGTCGGTAGAAACTAATATTCAAGGAAAGTTGACATGGAATGGAAGTGAAAGTGGCGACGGACTTACAAACTGTACTATTGGTACTTTCTGCTGCGGTGGCAACCGTGGCAACATGAGTGTATACCCTAATTCGGTAGGTAATGTTGTTGACTATACCTTCCCTGCAGGTCTTGTGATAACAAACAAGATTGTAGGCGGTTGCAATAATGCTAACTATAATTATAAGGATTTGGTTACTCACGAGGGTGGCTATCTGCTTGGTAACACTCATTCTGAATATCCTTTTATAAAGCTCACTATCAAGAACAAGTTTGAGCCTAAGGAAGACAACAATGCTTATATTGGCGGAAATGTCTATGGCGGATGCTATCAGGCAGGTACAGTGCGTGGTGATATCGCAATCATTCTTCAGAGCGATATGCTTGAGGGTAAGTCGAAAGAAAAGCTCGACAATTCTAACGACTTCCTTTCATCTAAGCCTCAATATTCCGCTCTTAATGTATATGGTGCTGGATATGGTATGGAGAGCTATGTGTATGGTAATACAGATGTTAGAGTGGCTGAGGGCATGAAATGTGATACTGTATCTACAACTTCTGACATATTTAATGCCTCTGGTGTATCTGCCAACTTCGTATATGGTGGCGGTCAGCAGGGTAATGTTATCGGCGTTACTAACGTTGATGTATTAAATGGTCATATCTACAAGTCTGTTACTGGAGGTTCATACTCCGGCTATGTATGGGGATCTACACAGGTTAAGGTGGGATATCCTATATATTATAAGGTGAAAGACAAGCAGTCGGGCATCTATCTCTTGAACCGTAGTGATAAGAGCAATAAGTATATAGACCATGAAGGCAATACAGAAACAGGTGCTATCCTCTCTGACCTTGCCTCAGAGACTATTAAGCAAGACATTAAACTAATCGCTGGCGATATTATTTCGCAGGCTGTTTATGAATCTATCATAGGTAAGCAAGGTCTTACTGCAGAATTTGTAAAGACTGATTGTTTTGAGAAATGTGTATCTTCGCCAGCATCTCCTCTAACATGGGATGACATAAACATTTGTATTGGCGAGGCTATATATGGTGGTGGATATTCTGTTGCTCAAGGTACATCGGTATTGGCTAACGACTCTACCGTGCTGAAATATACAGATAAATATAACATCAATAAAGCTTTCACTACTGATAATAGTCGACTTGTGGGATTGGCAGAACTGCCAAACGGTACTACAGAAGGCTTTGGTGGAAATACCACTATCCTCGTAGCCGATAATACCACTATCCTGGTAGCCGACTCTACTCGCGACCATATCACCATCTCTCACCAGGAGATGAAGTCTATAGTATTGCCTAACGGTACCGACCTCTTTGGCTATTACTATAAGCATAAAGATGGCAACTATCGATTTATATCTCTTCAGGACAGTTATTTCTATGGAGACGGATATGACAAGCCTGTTGGTCAAAGTGATACAGATAAGAATATATATGTGTATGACAGCGAAGGTGGTATCTTTGGAGATGGTCACCAGTCGTATGCTGAAGGATTCCGTTGTGCAGACCTCACAGGATATGGCTTTACTGACTATACAATAAATAATCCTAAGATTATCAACACCTTCCAGCGATTAGACATATTGCGTCTTGAAGACAACTGTTTCAATGTATTAGGAGCACGTGACTATGCTACCAACGTAACGAACAAGACTCCATATTCTATTGCTCGTGTGGGCGAGATACAGATGTTTGCTAAGAATATAGCTCTTACAGACAATAAGCTTCAGGATAAATCCAAAAAACGCGCTCGCAACTATATGGGTCTGGCTAACAACATCCACTATGTGGGTGCTGTTACATCAAACGTGCCTTTCAATGACGCATCAAAGGAAGCTTGGCGCAACGATACTGGCGAGATTCCTGCATCTGACAAGTCTTATCTTGAAGTAAAACAGAGCTACATTGACCAATACAAAAATGATAAAGACGAAGCAACATTCCAAAAGCGTAACGAGGGTACTGCAAAGAATATGATTGGTATTGCCTCGGGCTATGCTTTGAAGATTCAGAATGTACAGGAACTGTATGATGCCAACAAAAAGATTGTTGACAAGATATACTATGGTCCTATCTATGGTGTGATAGAAATGAACCTCATCGACGTAAGAGAAGATGAGGGTGGTGGCTATGTATATGCAGACAATGTGCATAAGCGTGATAATGGCAATAATCCTGACTTCCTCGAAACAACAGGTAACTTCGTATTCCCTTACGAAGAAAAGCAGAACAGATATATCGTTGACGACTGTTTCCCTACAGGTTTCAATGGTCTAAAGACCGATGATCCTGATACTGAAATAGATGTTCACTATTGGTATGTAACAGGTTTCAACTACTATTATAATGCCCATATCACCGGCTTCACCTATAAGGACGCTATGAAATTCAACAACGATAATAGCGATGGTCTTACAGTTCTTGCTGGTCTTAAACCAAAACAGCCTGTAGCTGTTCATAGTTGGAAGATGCGTAGCGGACATCCTGAAGATACAAACGAATATTCTTGCGACCTTGAATATCGCAACTATCTCACAGCAGGTACCGAGGGTAATGTAGATATGGACAACCAGGACGTATCCGGCGGATACCAGCTCAGCATCGGAGCTTCTTCTTCTGAGAAATATGATGGTAAGGGATTCGCTGCTGTATTGCCGATGAACGGAGTATTTGATGAAAAAAAGAACTATGTGAACCCAAACCTTCCTTCCGAACTGACAGAAGGTGATGCAAAGATATCATTTGAACTCTCTGATAATGTAAACAACACCACAACAGAATATTTCAACAAGCATTTGTCGAAGAAATGTCTTGCCACTCTTATTCTTAAGGCTCCTGCCTATAGCAAATATAATAGCGAAACTGATAATAAGCCTATTATCAGTAAGGTAGCTACGTCTGCTTTCTTCACTCTTTCTGCTACCGGTAACTACGAGAAGGTTGAAAATAATACAAACCTATCTGCAGGCACACAATATTATATTAAGAATGGTATAGAAGGAGAATATGCAAAGGTAGATCCAAGCCTGATATTCAAAAAGAATACAGATGGATACGATCTTGTAAATATCAAAGATGTTATTGCAGGTGAAAACTACTTCTGCGAGGTGCCACGTATCTATACCTATACCATCTACCTCACTATAGAATATGTGCAGGGTCCGAATATCAATGGTAATATTACTGTTGACAACTGTGCTTTGCCTGGCGAAATGATTCGCTTGAAAAAGAACAATGTAGCTATCGCTGCCGACCAAACATTCTCTGCTAATGGTTACTATTGGCGTATTGGTAAGCGTAAGAAGAATGCTGATGGTAAGTGGGAATTCGAAGATGCTACAGAATGGGATACCACTAATAAGGCTACAGGCTACGACACATATAAGCAAGGTGACGCCAAGACTGCCGAAGGTCTTTTCAAGAACTGTAAATACGACAAGACTAACGACTATCTGGATATCCCAGCCTACTACTTCATGAATGGCTATGGTGTGCAGCTTGGTATCACCATGAATGGATTGGATAAGATCTTCACAGTAGATATGAACGACGACAATGAATTCTTAATCCATAACTACCACCGCATGAATCCTCACAAGGAAGGTCTCAACCTTCATCTTGCTGAGGCTATTAAGCGTGCAAAAGAAGAAAATGATGCTGCTACAGGTACTACAACGGCTCCATTTGCAGAACCTCGTATCTATATCTCTGATTTAAGCGACCTCACAGCTTTCATCAACTTCATTGACACCATAGGCGCAGACGGCAAAGCTCCTCGATATGGTGCCAACGCTCAATTTGTGCTCCAAAAAGACCTTACTGTGCCAAGCGACTTCGTTTGTGGCACAGGCATCTTCCATGGTATCTTCCATGGTAATGGTCATGTCATCCATGGCTTACCACAAGATAAGTCTCTCCTCGCAGAGAACCAAGGTCAAATATATAACCTCGGTCTTGAGAGCGGCAATATCGCAGCTAGCAATAAGGGTACTTACCACTGCTGCTTCGAATATAACAAGGGCATACAGCCTATCGTCTATCACATGGACGGCACAAGAGATACTCATTATACGGCAGACGACTTCAGATACGGCAAGGTTGGCTACGACCTCAACGAGTACTACCTCCGTGCTCGCTATAGCAATGATGGCAATAATCCTGACGACATGAAGGCTCTAAAATATGTCTATGACTATTATGCAAATGGCGACTACCAGTATGCCAACCGTACTGATGCTATCACCGGTAAGAACACAGGTATCACCTACCTCCGTACAGGTCTTGATAGCGACCTCCCTAACTACGAGCAGGCAGAAACCCGCCATAATCAAGCCCACGACATCGATAAAGCAAGAGTAAAGGCTGGCTCATCTTCTGCCTCCTCATCTTCCCCATCCTCGTTCGACGGCGTTTCTACGCCGTTCGCCTACGAGCCTCTCTTCGATGCCAACCCTGCTGCCACCACCCTCACAGCTTCCAACATCATGAACGACTTCATCTTCTGGGGGCAAAAGCTGCAGGCTACACCAGAATCATGCCCACAGGCTATAGAGTCTCATCAGAATTGCTACATGACAAACCATGTATACCGCACAGCTGGCTATTATGGCGACACCAAGCTTGATGCATTCCATTACAATGCTTACAACTACTTAGGTGGCACCATGACTACCTATGTACATCAACCAAGCATCACAGCTATCGACTTCACCTGCAAAGGCGATATCAGCAAAGCTATAGGAACAAACAATGGTATCTTCTACCCTCCTGTCGATGACAATGCAAAGGTGTTCAGCGACTTCAGCGTAAAGGATGATGTCACCAAGAATCTATTGGTATATACAAATAATAATATTGATATAGACAGCGACACCGAGGCTTACGATGTAGTAAACAAATATCTCAGCTACAACGAAAGTACAAGAGAATCGCTGATAAAGGGACATCATGTATTCACAAATACAGAAGGCTTCACTACCGCCTTCCTCCACCTCGTGGAGCGCACTGCTGATAATAAGAATAGCGAAGGCGGTATCTGCGAGAACAACAACTTCTGTACACCATTACCATTCACCGTTACCAACCATGCTTGGTATGTACGCAAGCCTCAGCAATATGCCAACGACAACACAGGCGCGTGGGAAGGCATCTGCCTACCATTCACAGTTCATAAGGTTGCAGCATCTATAAATGGTGAGATCACTCACTTCTACGGCACACCAACTGCCGATGAGCTATCAACACCATCTCTAAATACTCATACCTTACACCACGAGTACTGGCTTCGCGGTCTTACCACTGTTGGCAAAAATGGTACAGATATAGCTGCCACCTTCCAGCGTCCAGGCTTATCATCAGCAGGCTCGGGCTCTTCATCAGCAGGCTCGGGCTCTTCATCCTTGTCCGAAGGTGTTTCCTACACCTTCGCCACCCCATTCTTCATAAACACCTATGAATCCCGCCTCTACAATAAGGATGCCAACCCTTACTATGCCAACAAGCATACCTACAGCAACTACCCATTGCTCACCTCTGAGGTGCCATACGTAGTACGCTTCCCTGGCGAGAGCTATTATGAGTTCGACCTCTCAAGCAAGTTCTACAACGACATCCTTGGCAAGAGCGAACCTGAGCAGACTGTTGCTTTCAATGCTTATGGCTACGAAAACATGGAAACGTCGTATGGCTCGATAACAATCCCTGTTACTAAGCAAATGGCTACAACAAAAGATGGCTACACTCATTGCGGTACATTCGCTGCCAAAGATATCAAGAAGGATGCCATCTACAGTATGAACGACAAAGGTAACGCTTTCATCTCTGAAACCTCTACTGCTACAAGCATAATGCCGTTCCGTACATATATGACAGCAAAGACTACTAAGGCAAAAGCCCTGTCTTATGCTCCATCTATGATAAAGATTGCTGAGTCTACAGGCATTGACAAGATAACACCAGAGATAGGTGTGGCAGACAAGGATGATGCTACAGGTAGCTATCTAATTGTTCGCCCTATTAATAATAACAAGGTGCGAATAGAGAGTAATATCTCTACCACCATCTATGTATACACTATAACAGGACAGCTCTACCGCATCCTCGATGTGATACCAGGTAATTCTGTATATAGCGGATTCCAGCAAGGAGCATATATCTTCGGCAAGGCAAAGATAATGGTACAATAAGTGACTACTTCCTGCGTTAAATATCACAGATATTTTGATAAAACAAATATCTAAAAGAATACTTATGGCTGAGCAACCATCATATTCAACCACTAAAAACGGCAAACGCCTAATCCATATAGATGGCGTAGGCTGGCGCTATGCCACAGAGCACCGCATGACACGCTGGCCTCTGTGGAAAGATAGCCGTAAGCCTGGTACATATATGATAACGCTCAACATAAATGGTAGCCAAAAGCTTCTTGGCACCCTTGCTGGTAGCAGCGCAGCCATATACAGCTGGATGAAGGAGCACCCTGAAGAGGTAAAGGCAGCGAGTGCCGATGCTTATTACTACCGCCATGCGCTGCTGGGCACGGGGGCTATGCCTTTTGTGCTTAAGCCTGTCGTAGAAACGACAGGCCACAAGGAGCAAGCAAGCGATAAAGCCCCAGCAAGCTATATGCAAGCAAGCTATAAGGCCCCCGATAGCTATAAAGCCCCTACCAGCGATATGCAAGCAAGCTAGCTATAAGGCCCCTACCAGCTATAAGCAGCCATCCTCGTGCGGTGGCGTTTCTACGCCATCCGCCAAATCTCGCACCCACTTTCCGCTACCAGCCCTATCTCAGCCTGGCGCTCCGCATATAGAGCTTAGCCCATTAGGAATAAAGGTCAAGGAGAGCTTAGAGCGTATGCCGCAAGTAGAGCCAAAGATAGAGCTGGTATGCTATTCGATAATGCCCAACCATATTCACTTCATAATAGCTGTAAGGGGCGAGCTGAGAAGACCTATCGGCACTGTAATCCGCTCCTTTATGGGAGCTACCTCTCGCTCGCTTCATATGCTAAGGGCTGAAGGCAAGATACAATGGAACTCTGCTGCAGCCAGCATAGCCAGAAAGGCATCTACCGAGAAGCCATCGCTATGGCAACCAGGTTATTGCATCGGCATATGCCATACGGAACAAAAGCTACACACCCGTATCGGCTACGTAATAGAGAATCCATTCTTTGGAATACTCGAAACCGAACGCCACGACTTCATGAAGCGTACAATGATGCTTACAATAAAAGGTCGTAGATATAGCGGATATGGCAATATGCTCTTACTGAAAGAGCCCGACCGCTTACAGGTGTTCTGCCACCGCAATCACCCTGTTACGCATGAGCCATACCATCTGACGCAAGACTTCAGAGAAGAAAAGCAAGCTATACTCAATGCTGCTGCCGATGGTGTGGTTATTATCACTCCCGGTATATCGCCTGGTGAAGCAGACATCATGTGGTCGGTACTCCAAAACGGAGGCTACGTGATAAACATACAGCAAGAAGAAATACCTATTAGCGACAAATGGCACCCCGAAAAGGAACGTCGCATATATTGTTCGCAAGGACAAATGCTTGTACTCTCTGTCCACGACCTACCCCACCAGACTTTCTACGACTGCATGGGGCAAGAGATACCGATGACCACAAGCTATGCTCGCTTTCATCTCCTCAACTTCGTTGCTGAGGAACTTTGCCAAGAAGGCATAGAGAATGAATGCGGACTATGTATTTGAAAATAATAAGGACAACAACAAGATAAAAAACTCGATATATGAATATAAAGAATAAGATAATAACAAAAGATTTGCTATATGCCATCATGCTGTTTTTCATGATGGTATGGACATGTGGTGCGTGGGCACAAAATGTAACAAGCCAAGAAAAGTTGCTTTATTCTACCGACTTCCAAGATTGGGTGAATGTTACATCAAGCGACACAGAGACGGAGATAAACAAGAATAAGAACGGACAAGAGCTAAGAACTACAGATGGTCAGCCACTTAGCTTCTATCTTAAGCAAACATCTGTTAAGAATGATGGACATAACAACAAAAAACGTGATTGGTATGATGACACAAATAGAGATTTCTCTGTTAGCGATGGCTGGATGATGGCTGAAAAGAAAGCTGACCCATACGCCAGAATATCAGAAATTAAGAATGTTACAAAGATTGTTTATATTCAAACATCTACAGGCAAGACTCGTGGTTGGGGATTGAAAGCTAAAAGCAAGGATGATGCTGATTGGACGATAATATATGATAGTTATATCGATAAAATACCAAGTATTAATAATGTAAAAGGCAATTCAAATGGTCAGAGAGTAGAAATAACACAAGACCTTAATGGCAATAAGCTTAACCTCAAAGATGTGCAGTTGATGTTCTATAGCCTCAACAATGCACAGAACGCTTACATGCAGTCTCTTGAAATCTATGGTAACGTAGAAGTAAAAGAGAATGTTAATATAACATATTATGATACTGACGGCACAACAGTACTCGGCAAAGAGACTGTTGATGCCAGCAAACCTTTGGCTTTCATGGAAGGTATAAAAAGTAAGGTTACTATTCCTGAAGGTTGCAAATTTCGAGGATGGTTTGATGGAACGGTAGAATCATCAGAGAAGGTTGTGGAAGGCTCTGAGCTATCTATCGACCTCTATCTCTATGCTAAAGCGACACCAGAGGAAAAGGCTACTGATGGTAGCGAATACACATACAATCTCACTAAGAGAAACTTCTATATCGAAGACCATGAGCTGATAAATATTGATGGAGGTGCATGGCATGATGTAAAACATGGATGGGGCTTCAGCAAAGGTGGAACTATAATCCTCCGCGTGGCCAAGAAAGCACATATCGATATTACATTATGCAATGAGAGTAAAGACGGTACCATTACCATCACCGACGCAAGCGGAACTGAATGGGCAAGCTTCAACGCTAAAGCAGCAGATGGAGATGGAGATGTACAAGGAATAGACTATAAAGGCAACACACCAACCACGCTTACTATCAACGTGCCTGCTGGAGCATATATACATGGCATTGACCTTAGCAACTACTTGCCGGTGTATGTAAGTTTCGAATGTTCTGACAAGAACATACAGGGAGTATGCCCAGAGAAAATACTTTGCGACCCTATAACAGGTAAAGCCACAATGCCTAACCACGTACAGCTGGCGCGTGAAAGATATACTTTCGTAGGCTGGACAGATGGTACTAATATTTATACTTCAGGCAGCGAATATGCTTTTGAGCAAGACGTAACCCTGAAGCCAGAAATGAGAAAGAACACTCTCGGACTGTATGATACAAACAGTTCGATAGAGGTGGTATGGCCTTTCGATTACAGAGAGGCACACCCTATCAGCATCAATAATAAATCTACCAATAAAGTATTGCCTTATACAAAGACGATAACGGTAGAAGGCGAAGAACAAGACATCACATTGATGATGGATGCTTCGAATGGTAAAATTGACAATACCGATGACCGTATAAACAATTTAAGTAATGGAGCTGAGGGTGCGCAGATAAACAATAGTACATTGTTCACAATACCTGCCGTCTACGGCATGACCATTACCATACATGCATCAACCAAAGTTGACGACACATCTAATAACAACGAAACCATCTTCGGTTCCGGTGCTACTGATGCGTGGATAGAAGTTAGCGATGACAATGGCTATACAGTACCAGAAGAACTCGTAAAGATCTCTGATAAAAAGACAATAACCTTCACATATAAGGGTGATGCAGAAAAAGTAAAAATCAACATCTTAAGGTCTGGTTCAAATAACTCATGGGGTTTCTATAAGGACTTTACTGTGACATATCCTGTATTGCCAAGTATAGAATTTGTGAAGACAATCTCTAACCAAGACCTTACAACATTCCCTAACGAGAACGTAGAGAATGCAGGTAATGTAAAGGCTGAATTAAAGAATCCAGAAGCCACCTTGCATACTAATACAGGTAAACGCTATAAGGAAGGTGATGTGGTTACGATTTCTGTTTCACCAAAGTATGGCTACAAGCTTACTGAGTTTAAGGTCAATGGCAGTGTGAGCACAGCACAAACTATTGACCACACCATCGTTGCAGGTAAAAATACTATCAACATAACTTATGAGCGTGAAAAATTGTATAAGGTATCTGTAAGTTCAGCAGATATCAAACAAGGTTCTTTCACCCTCACTAATTCTAACGACAACTTCTATACCGAGACTCGCAACAAAGATAATATCACAACAAACGCAGAATGTTGGTATACAGAAGGAACAGAGGTTACAGTGAATGGTGACGCCTCGATGAACTATATGCTCGACTATTGGTCGGATGGCACAAATAAGCTATCAGAAACCGACCCTTACATCTTTAATATGGGAGCAGAAAACCGTACCATCATTGCCAACTTCAAGCTTGGCTATATTGGTAATGTGGTATTCAAGATTCCTGAAGGTATGGTGAATGGTGCATCTGATGATAACGATGGCACATATAGCATTACTCCTGACGAGCTAAAGAATGTTAGATCGTTTGCCATACCATCAAACTATACTTTCTATAGAAATAAAGATGCAGCAGGCAAAGGTTCTACAATGGCTTATTGGGTGATAGAGAATAGCAGTAGCGAGAATCAAAACCGCTATGAACCAGGACAGCTATACTCGTTTAGAAATCCTAACGAGACCCTCACCCTTGTGCCTGTATTCAAAGACAACCTTGCTACTGCCGACAACCGTCTCGACACCACTATAGTACGTTACGACTTTGGTCGCAACATACAAAATTATTATGACCCTAACCTAAAGCAATATCGCAAGGTATGTGCACAACCTGTAAACATAAGCCACAACAAGAAACCTTATTGGACAGCTCAGGCGTATGTGAATGTGGTAGAAGAAGGTATAGACAAGTCGCACACACGCGACTTCGCTATACTATGTGATACTGGCAGCGATGGCTATATCCGCAATACTGACCTTGACAGTTGGTGTGCTTTTGGTCCAGGCACCAAACTATTGGTACCAGCAGGTAATGGTACAAAGATTACTATGCTTACATATTCGAAGATAGTAACAACAAAGTTTGACGGCGTGGTGCCTACACTCGATGTAGAGCGCACAAACATAGAACGCAAGAAAGCAAATAGCGAAAAGATATTTGTGTATAGCTATACCACTAATAGCTCTAAAAACCGTGTGGCTATTGAGATAGGTAATGACTATTCATACTATCAATGGTTGGAGTTGGAGCTACCAAAGGCAAACATGGTAAATCTGCACGCTACTGTTGACGATAAGATTCGTGGAAAGGTTGCATCAGTAGAATCTGCATCAGGCAAATATGAAACTGAAGAACTTGACGATGGTGACTACGCTTTCCATAAGGGCGACCGCGTGAGAATGACCATTAAGCGTAAGTTTGGTTATGAACTTGACAAGATTGTAGACCCTGCAAAGAAAGATAAAAACGGTAATCCTCTTGCTGTACTTGAGATTATTGACGACAACACAGTAAAAATGGTAGGACTAAATGATGTTTCTACCACAAGCATTGTTACCAAAAATCCAGATGGCACATGGGGCGTTGCTACAGGTGACAATAAGACTGTGTTTGTATTAACAAAAACTGAGCCTACAGAAGAAGAAGCTAACAAAGGTGAGCGTACACGTTATACTATAGAGTTTGACATTACCACTCACCGCAACCTTGAGATATGCTTCAAGGAAAAGCCTACTTTCCACATCACCTACAACCCAGGACAGCTTGCCTCTGGTACAGCTCCAGAAGCTGCATGGGTGGAGAAAGGCGATAAGTTTACAATTCCAACAAACAAGACCCTTTACTATGAGGGAAATACTCTCGACCATTGGGTAGACGAGAATAATAATACCTTTGCTATCGGCACAGAATATACTGCCGAGGGTAAAGACCGTCGTCTATTCCCTGTATTCAAAGCCGATGCTTTCAACTTCTACGACCTTGACGCAGAAGCTACAGCTACTTGGTATCTAAACAAGAAAGAGGGTGCACCTACTATCAATTACGAAAAGACAAAAGGTATTCTCGTCACTCAGCTCAAGAATTCTAAGGGTGAAAGCATAGACATAAAAGTAGATCTCGACGCAACAAATGGCGGTAAGTTTAATAATACCGACGCTGCAAGAACCGAGAGAATTCAGATTAACAGTAACTCTGTAATAGAGTTTCCTTCTACACCAAATTGTGTAGTAACGTGGGTGGCATCAAGCGATTTCGAGAAGATAAAGATTGCTGATAATATAGTAAATACTGATGCAACAGATAAACGACAAGTAGAAGCTGTATGCGCTGGAAAATCAGCATACGAGAAGATAGAGTTTATAGATGGTATCTATAGTAGATGTTTCAGTATAACCTATAAGCCACAGGAAACAGCCACCAAGCCTACTATAGAATCGCTGACTTGTGGTGGTATTACCTACAATGCAGCAGAGATTAAAGATCAGATAGCCAAGAATAAGCACGTAACCTTCCACGTATCGCCATGGGAGCTAAACGATCAGATACCTGATGTTAGCGGTACTGCCACTAATGAAGGAAAGGTGGTAACTACAAAAGCAACTATTGAGACCCGTGAGTGTGTGGCTACTGTTCATACCGCCAGCGATGTTATCACTGAGACTTATCCTATAGTATTCGAGTTTAACACACCAGAAGAAGGAAACAACCCTAAGTTTGAGAAGATTAATATCAATGGAGTAGAGTATACACAGACTTCTAACGAAATCTTCGATGCTCCACAGAGTGGTGCTATAAAGATTACGTTTAGTCGCACAATGAAGGATGCAACTATTACCAGCACAGAAAACAACATCACATGTACTGCAAAATCAGGCAACGAGCTTGTTTTCAAATATTGGGATGCTCCTGAAGGTGGCACAGTGACGTTCAACATTACTCCAGAATCAAAGACGTTTACCGACATCTACACCAAGACATGCCAAGAGCCTATCACAATAAAGCTCCACATTATGGATGATGCCGAATACTACCATCACCACAAATTCGACTTTGTGGTAGGCAAAGACGGTAATATCGACGAGGCAATAAAGGCTGCCAATGGCGAAGCTGAAGGTAAACCATACAATAACAACAAAACCAATGGACATAGATACTATATCTTTGTGCCTGATGGCGAATATAAACTTACAGGTAATGGCACCATATCATGGAAAGGCGATGATGCTCCTAAGGATGAAGAAGGTAAGAAGCGCGACGATATGAACGGAAAGAATAATGGTCAGACACATATCAGAAAGTCAAACATCTCTATCATCGGACAGAGCAAAGACAACACGATAATAAGAAACCACCCTACTGTAGAGGGTATCAGCTATACGGCAACCTTGTGTGTAGAAAAGAATAATACAGACTTCTATGCAGAAGACCTCACCCTCGAAAATGAGTTCGACTATTGGGGCTCAATGGCAGGACAAAGCTCTGGTACAGGTGCCGGACGTGCCGATGTATTCTTTGATCGTGGCAACAGAAGTATCTTGAAGAATGTGGCTCTTAAGAGCTGGCAAGACACCTACTACTCAAGCAACGCAAGCTCCGATTACTGCGGATACTTTGAGAATTGTGACTTCTATGGAGTGGTAGACTACATCTGCGGCAATGGAAACATCTGGTTTGAAAAGTGTAACCTAATACTCCGCGACCGTAAGAGCAACAATATAGTTGCACCAAGCACAGAAGTTGACCAAGAATGGGGATATGTATTTAACGAGTGTTCTATTAAACCTGAGTCGGACAATATGATAAGATTCACGGATAAGGATTGGACATTGGCACGTGCATGGAGTAAATCGCCAGCATGTACATATCTGAACACCAAGATGTATGCCCAGCCACTATCCTATGGATGGGGACGAAGCATGGAATCAAATCTTATGCTCCGCTTCCACGAATACAAGAGTACTGATGGTGCCGACAACATGCTATCGCTTGTTACACGTTCGCTTACGGCTTGTGTGCCTGCAGCAGGTTCTGACGATGTTATTCTCAGCGACGATCAAGCGTCAGAATATACTCTAAGAAACGTTGTTGGTGGAACAGACGGATTTGAACCAAACGAACTTTGTATGCAGATAGATGCTGCTTCGGGAGCTAAAGCCGACTATGACGAGAACCATGAAATATGGAACGACAACATGGTGCTTGATGATGACATTCTTCAATGGAATAAACATACATCAGCTCTCTGCTATGTAGTCTTCAAGCTCAACGAAACAACCAATAAATGGGAATATATCGATAATACCACCAACACCATTATCAACCTTGCAGACTATGGCACAGGCTATTATTGTGTGCGTGCTGCCAATCAGCGTGGCGGACTTGGAGCTGCAACCAAGGCTATTAGATATGTATTGCAAGATCCATATAAGCTTGAAATAAAGAAGGTTGGCGACTACAAGGAAGAAGGCGTAGACTATGGATGGACAACTATCTGTCTGCCTTTTAACGCCCGAGTGCCTGAAGAAGTAAATGTATATGCTGCGACAGCGCATGGCAAGCAAACAGAGACAGACAAGGTGGAAGACTTCATTATGACGCTCACACCGGTAGAGATTATCGACAGTTTGAAGGGATATGTTGTTTATGGCGCTGTTGGCGACCATTACTTCAAGTCCACTTCACGTACTTGCGACAAGCCAACCATCCTTACTGGCAACCCTACAGATGCAGCTATCAGTTCTACTAATATCAACAGCTATGTACTTGCCTACAAGACCTGGGGACTTGGATTCTACAAATATACAGGAGCCACCCTTGCAGCAAACCGTGGTTGGTTGCCACAAGACATGGTTAGCAAGAGCAATCAAGAGACATTAAATCTTGGTAAACGAGGTATCAGCTTCGTTATCTCCGACCCTACCACAGGCATGACTCATCCTATCTACACAATAGAGACAAAAGATGATGCCATCTACAATATTTCTGGTCAGAGGGTGAAATCGCCTAATCAGCCAGGCTTGTATATCTTCGGTAGAACAAAGGCTATGGTGAAATAAAAAAAAAGCTATTCCCCTAAGCAAAGGGGAATAGCAATGGTAATACGAATGTCATCACAATACCTATGATGATTTGTAGTGGCAATCCTACATATACATAGTCCATAAAGGTGTATCGTCCGGCTTTCATCACAAGAGCATTTGGCGGTGTGGAGAAAGGCGAAGCAAAACACATGCTGGCACCAAGGGTAACGGCAAACATAAATGAATATGGGTTTACTCCTATCTGCTGGGCTGCAGAAAATGCTATTGGTGCCATCAATACCGCTGTTGCCGTGTTGCTGATAAACATCGTCATGAGCGATGTGGTGAAATATATTCCTGCCAACAATGCGTATGGTCCGATAGCTCCAAGACTACTAACCAAATTCTCTGATACTATCTGTGATACGCCTGTCTTCTCTAAGGCTGTAGACATAGGCATCATGGCAGCAATAAGCACAATGCTCTCCCAGTTGATAGTCTTGTATGCAGCATCCACATTGCGGAAACATCCTGAGAACACCATCAACAATCCAGCAATGGCTACGGCAACAACTGGCGAGATAGGAATAAAGTCGAACACCATGGCTACTATCATGAGTAGCATTATGGCTGCAGCTACAGGCGCTTTATAGTCGAGCGAAACCTTCTCCATTTGCTTATCAGGCTTACCCAACACCACCCAGTTTTCGTTCTCCTGATTCATCTGCATAATCTTCTTCCATTTGCCCTGCACGAGCAATGTGTCGCCATTCTGCAATCTATGATCGCTTAGTTCTTCTTTGATGTAATTCTTATCGCGGCGTATGCCAAGCACCGTTACAGAATAGTCTTGGCGCAAACGTGAATCGCGGATGCGAGTACCTATAAGTCGTGATGTTGGCAATACAACTATCTCTGATATTCCAAGGTCGTAGAAATCTAAGCCGTCTGTTTCCATCTTAGTGAGATGATATTCTTTGGCAAGCTTCTCCATAGCTTCTTTGTCGCCATAGAAATATAGGATATCTCCTTGACTTATCACGGTATCTGCCCACGCCATATTCTGACGAATATCCTTGCCTAAGGCTTTCTTTGTTTCGTTGCGCACCTCGAGTATCGTCAGTCCATATTTATTCTGCAAGTCGAGTTCGCGCACTCTCTTTCCTGCCAGTCCATCTTTCTCGTTACCTACACCATATTTATATAGGTTATCGTGGAGCTGATATTGCACCGCCAAGTCGTCAAGGCTCTTTCCTTGTGCACCTTCCTGACTCTTGTCTTTCTTCTTGATAAGCAGTAAGCTCATTGGCAATAACACTATCAAACCGAGGGCTATCACTATCAAGCCTATAGGAAGAAACGAGAAGAAAGCTAATGGTGCAAAACCATTTTCTTCGAGAGTTTCGCTTATCACAAGGTTGGGCGGAGTACCAATCAACGTAAGCATACCACCAAGGCTACCAGCAAAGGCTATAGGCATCAGTAGTCGCGAAGAGCGTATGCCTGAGCTTGCAGCCATACTCATCACTATAGGCATCATTATTGCCACAGTTCCGGTGTTGCTCACAAAAGCTCCGATAAAAGATGTTGCCAACACCACAAAGATGAAAGCCCTTGTCTCGTTGCCTTTAGCCAATTGCGAAATGCTATTGCCTACGGTCTGTGCCAATCCTGTTTGCAGTATGGCTCCTCCCACCACAAATAGTCCTACCATCATAATAACGATAGGCGATGAAAATCCGCTTAATGCTTCGTTGGTGGTTAGAATACCTGTAGCTGTAAGTACCATGAGGGCCGATAAGGCAACAATATCGCCTCGCACCCTACCCCATATAAACATGGCTATAGTTACAATTAAAACAATTATAGTTATGGTCATGATTAATAAAAAATAAGATTATAAAATGTTTATGACTCACAAATATACGAAAATATCACCAAACATAATGTAATCATACCATTATGCTCAATCATTTTTATACATCCTTAATATGTTTTATGATTTTCTGCTCATTCCTCCTTCTGCCTATAGTTCACTGGCGACATTCCCACTTGCTTTTTGAAGAATGTGCCAAATGCTGAGGCATTAGGGAAATTCAAACTATCAGCAATCTCCTTGATGCTCTTATCAGTATTTCTGATGAGCGATATTGCCTTTTTTATTATTGCCTTGAATACCAACTGCTGTACGCTACTCCCCGACACCGACTTCACCAACATAGTAAGATATTTCGGTGATAGGCACAATTGGTCGGCATAAAACTTCACTCCTCGCTCTTTGATATAATATTGATCAATGAGCTGTATGAGTTGCATATATGTTTCGAGCTTACGACTCGACGCATTATCGCCATCTTTGGACAGCTCACGAAATATACTGCATAACCTATAAGTCAGCGATAGCAACAACAGCTTACGCTCATTGGCAGCAAAAACATTATCGTCGCTATTGCCTACCGCCAACAGTTCTGAATATTTCGTCAGCTCGTCCTCATGACCAGTATGCATCACCCAACATGCTCTGGGATACATAGTCTCCATAAACTTCATTCCCACCACAGTACTACCGAGAATGTCGCGTATGGAATCTACGCTATACAAAATAATCACAACAGCGCAATCGTCGTTATGCTGTGTGATAGAAAAATAAGCATCGCGCGATATAAATGCCGTTTCGCCCATGCTAACAGCATATTCTTCACCCTCGCAGCGAAAAGCAAACGTGCCTGATGTACACACAATAATGCCCACATCAGCAACATGAAAGTTATCAAAAAAAGCCCTCGGAAACGAGGTTATATTACCACACGAACAGCAGATGTCCTCATTATTGGCCATCTGCTGTTCGAGTAAATGTATATCATTATTGCCATTCTTCATTATTTCAGCCGTTTGATCTTGCGACAAAATTAACTAAAATAATCCAAACAGCAAAAATAAATCAATAAGACTATTAATAATTCAAATACCACTCCTTAGTATCCTTCGAGATATCCCTCTTAGGCCATGGCACCACAAGCATCAAGCCTGCAAGGATGATGCAAGCATATATAGTCCACCCCGACATTTCTTTTATTGCCGAAAGCGTAGCTTGCACCTGCACTTTGCCCTTTGCAGACATTGCTGCCATATTTTGAGCCTCTGTCTCGCTCTTGCCCTGATATTGCATACCGCGAGTCGTTTGATCGTAGGTGGTAGCAGTAACAATATTGGTACGATCATAGTCGTGGGCATATCGAGTGATATAATATTGCTGACGATATTGGAACACCGTTTGATACAGCGCAGAACCAATACCTGGAGCTATTACCATACGTACAGTAAGCATTATGCACACCCATGTAGACAACAATTTATATGGCATACGCTGATTGGCATACACGGCAATAAGCGAATACAGCAACATCATTCCTGTAGCACGAATTATCACAGGCCATTTCATGCGCTCAAGCATACCATCTGTCTGCACCTCGAAATACATAAACAACGAAGCTGCGCCTATCAGTATAAAGCCCATGGCAAAGAACCATTTAAAATGCACACCTTTGTTGTTGAGAATGAGTATTGTCACCAATCCAATGAAATATCCCACCAACACCCAGTTGCCAAGTGCTGCTATCTGAATTTGGTCGGTCTTCATGCCCACGCCAACAAAGATGTTTACCAGCATCGAGCTTGAGTTGCAAATCATCAAACCGATAAATAGCAAGATACCACCCTGAATGCTTCGCGACTTAAACGCCTTAAGCATGAAATATGGCGAGCGACGGGTCTTCTCTAAATATATAAACAACAATGTAGACACCACGCATATCACTGTAGCCCAACATATTGATGGACTATCGTACCAATCGTAGGTCTTGCCATACACTGTCACATAAACAAACGAGCAGCACATAGAGCAAAACACCACCACATTGCCAAACTTAGAGAACGACAATGGCGAATGTTTCGTAGGATAAGGATTATATGGCATACACACCAGCGTGATAAGCAATGCCACAAGGATTGCACCAAGCATAGCATAGTAAACCATTTGCCAATGGTAATTATAGGCAAACCATGCTGTTATCCACGTTCCTATCTGTCCTAAGAGCATGAAGAAGAAATATATGATAGGCTGACTTGCTTTCTTCTCGGTGTCGAGAGCATCCCATCCAGTTTCGTCGGTAGGCTCATTGCCTGGCGATACGTTGCGTGTGGCTTCGATACCAAAACCATATTTTATTAGCGTAAAGAGATTGCACATTAGCAAGGTCTGTCTCACAAAGCCCATTATAAGACTGTTGAGAGCCAAGATAAAAAGGCTATCGGTGTTGGCACAGATATAGCTCTGCACTGCCAACAGAGAGAAACCCACCAGCGACATCAACTTCTGTCGACGCACACTCACCAACGAATAAAAGAATGGTGAGAATGCAGCCATACCTATCGATGTGACGAAGCTGATGAAGGCAATATGTTCCGACTGAATGCCAAGCCCACCCACCATCTCACTACTATTGACGGTGTAGGCACCGCTTACCGTCATGATAGGTATGAAAAGTATGACGAGAAAGGCAATACCAAGGGGCTTTGGCACCCAGTTATAAAACGGGAAATTCTTTGGCAAATGCTCTGGCACTGCCGTAAATACTTCAGCTTGTGTCATTATTTAAGTTGAGCCTTTACAACAACCATCATTCCGGCAGCCAACTTATTGTTGTCTTCCTTAGATATTCCTACAAACTCTATTCTCACAGGCACACGCTGCTGAATCTTCACAAAGTTGCCTGCTGAATTGTCGGTAGGCACAAGAGAATATTTCGAGCCTGTAGCACCTGAAATGGCAGTAATCTTACCCTCGAACTCCTTACCCTCGAAAGCGTCTACTGTCATTATCACCTTTTGACCAACATGCAGGTTCTCTACCTGAGTTTCCTTATAGTTGGCAATAACCCACTTCTGAGTATCTGGCATGATATAAGTGATGGTCTGACCAGCATTCACCAGCTGACCCTCCTCCAATGCTCTTCGACCCAACTTACCATCGCATGGTGCTGTAACCACGCAATACGACAAATTGAGCTTTGCCATCTCAAGCGCAGCCTGTGCACGCTCAATAGCTGCAGCAGTATTCTTCTTTCTGGTCTGCACCTCGTTTACTCCAGAGTATGCTGCCTTCTGCTGACGGCGAGCAGCATCGAGTTTCTTCTTCGTAGCGTTATATTCTGTTTCAATCTGCTCAAGCTGAATTGGTGTAGCAGCATTGCGAGCCACAAGGTTCTGATAGCGCTGACGGTCTTTCTCGAGCTTAGCCAATCTGATTTCAATCTCTGCTATCGATGCCTCATATACAGTAGCCGAAGTCTGAGTGGTCTGCAGCGATGCGTCTACCACGTTGGCTCCTGCCATAGCATCTTTGAGTGCAGCCTCGGCTTCCATCACACGAATGCGATATTCACGATCGTCGAGAACCAAGAGAGTATCGCCCTTCTTAACATCCTGATGCTCCTTGAAATATATCTTCTTGATATATCCCGATGCACGCATATTCACAGGCGATATATACTGCTCCACCTGAGCATCGTCGCTCTTCTCGTTCGACTTATAGTCCATAAACAGGCATACCACCTCTACTATTCCCCAAACCAGAATAGCAACACCAATAAGGCTCACCACCATTTGACGTATGCGCTGGCGCTTAAGCTGTTTAGCTGTTACTTCGTGCGACGACTGATTAGTCTGGTCGCCATTATTACCATTTATATTATTATTGTTATTTGTTTCCATTGTTGTATATATATTATAATGTGCGAATTATTTTATCAGTTTCTCTAATTGTCCGGTAAGCTTTAATAGTGTGAGGTTCGACACCTGATAGTTGAAATGAGCTGTGAGATAATTGTTTTGCGCATCGCTCATGCTCATTTCGTCTTGCAACACCTCAGTCATCGATGCTATACCCTCGCGATATCTGTCGCTCGTAACCTTATAGACATCCTCTGCCAGCAGATAGTTGTCGCGTTGCTTGCTAAAGTTACGCTGATTGTTGGCAAGGTCGTTCACAGCATTAGCATATTGTGTTTGCATACCCTTAAGCGCATTCTCATACTGCAACTTAGCATTATCTACATCCACCTGCGCCTTTCTAATCTTAGAGCGCTTCTCGAAACCATCAAAGACAGGAATGCGCAACGAGATTCCAATGCCATTCGACTTATACCAATGATTTGACTCTCCAGAATGGAACCAATGTTCTATCTTGTCGGTGAAAGCCGAATATGTCCAGTTGCCAGTAAGTGCCAACGTAGGTAAATAGCCATCCTTAGCCAATTTCTTCTGCTGTTCAGCCAAAGTCTGCTGAGTGCGCAGCAACTGCAGTTCGTTAAGATTTTCGTTAAGTCCCGACAATGCAGCCATATCAATCTGCTCAATATTAGCCTTTTCTACAATAATATCCTTGTCGGCAGGATAGTCGATAACATACTTCAGCATATTATACTGCTGAGTGAGCATAGCCTTAGCATTATCATACTGCACGCTGAGGTTCTCAAGATTCACATTCACACGCTTCACATCCACTCCCAGTGCCATATCGTTGTCGTGGAAAGCCTGAGTGATGTCGCGCAATTCCTCCAATCGCTTGATGTTATCCTTGATTATGCCTATCTGTTCCTCGGTATTCTGAGCAAGATAATACATTTTACTAATCTGCACTATCAAGTCTTCCTTGGCTTTAGCATACGACAGAGTATTGAGCTGATCCAGCGTCTTCGAGATGCTCAATGCCGTTAGCGCTGTTTGGCTATATAGTGGCATCTGCAACTGTATGCTTGCCGAAGAGTTGTATTGCAGAGTCTTGGTAACATTATAAGGCTTGCCATATGCCGAGCCATCAGTAACAGAAACAGGAGGAGTAAAATTATCATTAAGTCCTGCACCTATATTTATTTGTGGCAACAGGCGCGAACGATTTTCACTTACATTATGCTTACCCTTAAGCACATTGCCCTCGTAAGTTTTCAAATTCAGATTTCGGTCAATACCAATTTGTAGGCATTGCCCTAAGGATAGCGTTTCTTGTGCTACGGAGTAGCCAGCAAGAAGCGCTAAGGAAATTGTGAACAATATTCTTTTCATACCTATAATTATATTTCGGCTGCAAAGTTACTGACTATTCGCCATATAGGTATATTCATAAAATATCAGAAATTGTTCATATTTTCCCTTTTATTATTTTAGCATTCAACATCAGCTAAAAAGATATAATCATCAGTACATTATCAAGCTATAATAGGACGTAGAGCATTTTGTTACCCTACATCCTTCGATATTTCACCTAACATATATCGATATTTCACCCAACATATATCGATGAAAGACCAAGCTGCATTCTATCTATGCTTACTATCAAATGTTGCTTTGATAGCTATCAAATGTATCTTTGCTTACTATCAAACGTATCTTTGACTGCTATCAAAGATAATTTCAAACAAAAAAATGGGGCTAAATTTTGTAATATACATGCCCCATTCTTACATAAAGAATACACTACACTACCCTAACAACATCTACTACATGACTTCCTGCACCTATAAGGTCGGGACGCTCAGAGATAGTCTTTTGGTATTCTATGAAAAGGGCGAAGGTTTCGTCGCTCATACGGTTAAGGCGTGTACGCATGTAATCGGAAGCACCATCAGGTGAGAAGATAGTAACACGCTCAAGACCTGTGGCTTGATTTAGACGGTTGATATCGTCAATGCGCACATAGTCGTAGAGTTCGTCGGGTTGTGCTTGAATATGGAAGTTGCGGTCGACAAGTCCTTTTTCCAATAAGTCGCTTATTCTGTCTTCGTCAAAACAGTAAGACAGAATGCTATATTCGTTCATAAGATAGGCTACGAAGATTAGTCCACCAGGCTTGGTGACACGCTTAGCCTCGTTGAGTGCCTTAAGCTTTTCGCCGTCGCCCATGAGATGATAGAGCGGACCGAGAAGGAGTGTTAAGTCTGCTGAATCTGTAGGAATGAATGGCATATTTCTGGCATCTCCTTGCACTACATTGGCAGTAGGCTCACGCTCAAGAAACACATTAATGTTGCGCTTAACGAGTTCTACGGCTTTTACATCATAGCCTTCAGCCATGAGGGCTGAGGTGTAGCGTCCTGTGCCTGCACCTATATCGAGCAGCTGATAGCCGGGTTTGAGGAAGCGATGAAGATGATGCATGGTGGTTTGGAACTCAACGATGCCGTGTCTACGCAGTAGTCGTTTATCTTCAGGGTGCTTATTATAATGTTTCTCTATATTGGATAATGCCATAATGGGTTATTGTTCGTATTTTATTATTATTTGTTTCCGAGAATGGATTCTCTTGAAAAAGAATACATCAGCAGATAAAATACTTCTAAGATTAAATGTGTCTTAGAGTGAATGTATTGATATCTTCAGAATGTGCACACAAAATTATCTGTTTCTTTTTAATCTGCCAACTATTACGGTGTTTTTCTTCAAGAATATGCCTTATCGATGCTATATATATAATATAATAAGGTGAATATTGTTAACAGATATTAAATACAGAAACTTTTTTGCTGAAACATTTGCGCAATTCAATATAAAGCATTACTTTTGCACTCGCTTTAAGAAACCAAGCTATAGTCATCCGACTGAATTGGAGAGATGGCAGAGTGGTCGAATGCACCGGTCTTGAAAACCGGCGTACTGAGAGGTACCGGGGGTTCGAATCCCTCTCTCTCCGCACAGAGTCCTGTAAATCTTGCGATTTACAGGACTTTTCTTTTTTGTGCTTTTAAGTAGTCCTCCTTTTTTTTACCACCATATAAAGAACTACTGCAAAAATAGTCGCATCATACGAC
>ERZ1026852.38-NODE-38-length-93841-cov-31.491182_pt1 | contig 93841 bp, 105 predicted proteins | sample MGYA00380156_ERZ1026852 | MGnify/ENA primary metagenome ERZ1026852 (study PRJEB33269, sample SAMEA4719792) | human gut metagenome | biome: human-associated habitat; feature: organic feature; material: feces | place: Cameroon | collected 2013-10 ...
TGGAAGGAACTCCCGCCCTGCTGCCTGGATCATCGACCACCCAGGAGGCGCACCGTTTATTCTCCCTATATATAATAATGTATATAATATAATAATAGCGAAGAATAAAGTAATACCTAGATAATACCAATATATTACTAACATATTGTGAAAATCTGTAAAATACTACCTTATTAATGTGCATAAACGTTAAAACCAATACTTTTTGATAACTTTTTTGCGAAAACATTTGGCGGTATCGTAATAAAGTAGTATCTTTGCAAACGTAAAACAAAACAAGTACAAACAATAAAAATTAAAAAGTTATGAAAAAGAATTTAGTTATCTCAAGTGTAGCTGCAATCGCAGCAATTAACCCTGAAGGTTTCACTGTTAACGCTGCAAATATGATTATCTCTACGATAAATATTATGTAGATGACGCAGAAGTGTGGGACGGCGTGATGGAGGCTTACACTTACAAAGACAAGGACATAGACAAGTATATCCAGAAGCGTAACGAATACAGGCAGGAAGTCGCTGAAGACTATAAACAGCGTAGCGAGCGCAATCAGGTTCTTATAGAGGCTATCCGCAAGTATTTTCACCATTGGTCGCGCCGACGTATGTGCGGAATCACGATGAACCTGGAAGAACTGAATGCTTTTGATCCGTTCGCTTCAGCTGGGCACTACAGTTGCATCGGTAGAATCATTCTGCAATACAACGAGGGGATGGACGCTTTTGCTTTTGAAAAAGCATGCCGTGGCGTTTATAAGTTGGTAGGTGCAGAAAGATGGAAGGTACTCAACGCTTTTAAGCGTAAGAAGGATCTCGCGATAAGTTTCTACGATTCCATCTTTACCAGGGAATTTGAGAGATAAGCAAGAAAAGGTGGCAAAAAATCACTTTGTAAATAAAACAAACGTTAAAAATGCACCTAAAATAGTATTTTAAGTGCATTTTATTTTGTAGTTTCAGAAATTCTTTGTACCTTTGCAAACAGAAAAAACAAGAAGATAAATAAAAACTATTAATAATAACTTTAGCCCTACCGCATCACGGTCAAGCGGATTTAGGTATGAAAATTTACGAAGTAGAAAGAAATCCTCATGATTTGTGCGATAAGGAATATTCAGTAAAGGACGGTAAGAGATTTTTCTTTGCAACAAAAGAATTGGCTGTTGATTTCATCTTCCGTGATTCGAGACCTCAGTATTTTTTAGGTGATAGCAACAATGAGGTATCACGGCAGATGGTACTCGACAGTATCAATGACTCATCATGGTTCAGCATACGCCAGTACCTAAAGGCAGAGCCTAATGAACCTGGTGATATATTCGATCAGCTCGGTATTGTTTTTGAGGATGAAACTCGCTATTATCACGTTATAGAAAGAATTTTATTCGAGGATCTGCCGAGCGTATTGGAGCCTTACAGAAAAAAAAGTCTCATCCCGTGACATCTCCCCTGCTTTTGGTGTGTTTGGAAAGAAGAATTTGTGTATATTAAATGTTTCGAATGAGGAATTAGCCAATCTCATAAAAGGGTATGTGAATTTCGGTAATATAGTTCATTCAGCACCTAACATTCTGAATGATCCTAATTATATAAAAGAAAAAGTCGCTGATACGCTTAGTAATATCGGTATATCTATAAAGGAAGATATAAGCGGCTTCCGTTTATATGGGTCTGTAAGACTGGAATGCTCTGACAATAATGGTACGTATTACATGTTATGTGGTATGACGCATGATTGCACCATTGATGCTTTTGTTGTATCGTTAGGGCCGTTACGCAAGGTTGTAGAGGATTTGGACCCATTTAGTGGGGAGGAAGATCTGGTGCTGACTTCAGAACTTGTAGATGCTCAGAACAAAGCGTATATGAAGGCTCATGTTTTGAATCAATCGAAAAAAATAGAAATTGAGAACGGAGGCGATAATGATCCGCTCAAAGGTATAGATTTTAAGTAATAATTTTTCAGCCCTCGACAGCACGGTTAAGTCAGTAGAATGGAAAATTGTCTTGAGAAAGTTGCAAAAGAGAATGGCAGTATAGACGTTAACGATTTGAGCTGGAAGCAGATTATTGCACTCCTCAATATGTGGGACACGGATGACGCGAAAAAAGAGAATGTGTCATTTACCGAGATGGTGGAGCGATGCTACAAGCCTCGTACTTGGAACGAGAACGCAAATATCATCTATCTCCATAAGGGTAATATGAAGACAACGGTGGTGCCTCATGCGTGTAAGGACCTCGGAGAAGACGAAGAGAATCTTATATTCCGGTTATTGAAGAAAAAACTGTCGGAATAAAAAAGCCCCGACCTAAGCCGGGGCAACCGCGAGCCTTCCGGCTCGAATCTACTATAGTAGAAATTTTGCTCTGTGAGAGCGTTTAAATCCACAGACCTTGAAGAGTCTGACTGTCAACGGAAGTGCTCTTTCAATTCCATAAAGGTTCGATTAAATCTTCCGAAGACGTTGCAAATTTAAGAAATAAAACGATACGGTGTATCATTTCACCCGAATTATTAACATTAATTAAGATATTTCAGCCCTACCGCATCACGGCGAAGCGGATTTTTATGGAGGATATTAAAAATCAGGCATCATCTTCTGCCACGAAAGATAGTATCAGCATCACTCCCCGTGATGTGCTCCAGCGTTACGACCTGCTGGAGGCTCATCTGGATAAATTGAAGCCTGGCGAGTATTTCGTCTGCATCAATTACAAGAAAAAGGGTGTTGTTGAGCTGCGCAGGAACCCACGTCCTGCTGATCATCTGAACGTACTGGAGAAGGTTACGAAGGAGGAGAAGAAAACAAAAGCTGCCCTGCATCGTTTTGCTGTCGAGGTTCGTAAGGTGTACCAGTCTGGTATTATCATCATCGGCAAGACTCATGCCCTGAAAAGCTTCGGCAAACGTATCGTAGATGCAGCGCTATGTATCAAGGAGAGTGAGAACCAGTATTATTCCTGTGCTGCTCCTCGCCAGTATTACGACAAGAATACGCTGGTATATATGAAGCTGGAGCAGATAGAGAATGAAGATAAATAAAAGATATTTATAGTAACTTCTTAAATTCACTTGAAATTATGGAGAAAGAAAAATTTACACTTTCTTATATCGGAAGATCAAAGTGGTCTGTTTCTGATAGATTGACAAGTCTTAAGCTTAAGTTTAATGAGGAGAATAAAGATGTTTAAGATATTGCACGCCTTCCTTGATTATCCCTTCTGCTCGTTCGAGTTTCTGAATCTCGACACTCAGGATCATATATTTGCTTCATTCTTCGATGATCCTCTTTATGAGCTTCTGAAAGAGTGCGGGGTGAATTATGACCACGAGTTAGAAGGGAAGATAATAGAGAAGATTCCGTCCGATTTGCGCATACATACCAGGGAGTATGCCGTTATCAGGGCGCAACAATATTTAGAAGGTTCTTGGTTCTTTCCCTGGCTAAAGAAGAAAAAGTAATATAATCATTCAGCCCTACCGCATCACGGCGAAGCGGATTCAATATGAAGAAAGATAGATTTGTTGTAAAATCCAGCAAGACCGAATCTGTAGTATGGACGGTTGAAGATAATGTGTCGGGCATAGGCATCACTTTCGTAGAAGGAGATTTGTTTGATACTTGTAGATATTTTGTCATCGACAAAGCAAAATGCAAGAATAAGAATATTGATGGCATCGTTGCAAATATCACTAAGTGGATAGGTGAGAACCACCTAGATTTAGCTGTATGTAACGTTTCTGCCCGATTCCGTGCGATTTGGCTGCTGAACGATTCCTACAGCCTGACAGTCATCACTGAGGCTATTAAGGGTATCTCTCCTAACGATGTGGATATGGCCAAAGCTTCTGATACTCTCTTTAACAAGGTTCACGATTACGTTCTTACGGGCGATGGCGAAAATGAGTTCTGTTCCGAGCAGGAGATTACCCGACTCCTTGGCGCGGTATCTATGCTATCAGATAAAGAGGCGATGGAGGTGTATTGTCTGGCTTCCGTGTTCTGGAATTACAAGGATAAGGCAGAAATAGATATTGGCAATTATGCAGATGATCTTATTTGTTGGCCGGTCTATTTATCTCGTGAGCAGCAAGCCGAGGCGATGGGTAACGATAGCAAGTTTATCGAAGCTGAAGGTTTTGAACTCGAAGAGGAAGAGGAGAAATAGAACATAAAAAGGCTTTGGCCAAACTTCTATTTCGGAAAAATAGAACATTTTATAGCAACTTTTTAAATTCACAAAGAAAATGGAGAATACCAAAACATCAAATAAGAAAGGCAGACCTGCAGCAGAGGGCAGCGTCCACAAATATGTGGTGCCCGATGACGTTCACGACTGGATCAGGAAGCATGGAGGCAGCAGATATGTTACAGAGACCTTCCGCGCTATCAAGGCTGCGACCTTACAGGCGCAGAAGAAGTCTTCGTTATAACATCGGTGGAACATCACTGATGCTGCGACAAAAATATAAACTTCAATTTTAATACATTTAAAGATTATAGCATTATGAAGAAAGCAATTACTTATTCCCTTGCAGCCCTCGCCTTCGTAGGTGTAGCCGTGCTGCTCTTCTCTACCATCGGTGTAGCAGTATTCTTTCTGCCACTTCTGGCTGGAGCATTCAAGTAGAAAAAAATATCGCAAGGGGTGTAATATTCCTGCACCCTTTGCGTTATTTAGATATACATTATGGAACAATTATTATAGCAGCAGGGGAAAATCCACGGATTTTCCCCTGCTGCGACAAAATTATAAACTCAAACCTTTTAAATTTTTGGCTTATGAAAACTAGAATGTTTTTATTTGCCACCACCTTACTGATGATGGCAGCGAGTGCGGGCTTCGGCTCTTGCGCCCAAAGCGATGGAGTGTTGAACACCCATGACAGCCAGCAGACTGATAAGCCCTACTCCACCTTCACGGTTTCTGATGTGCAGTTTGAGCGCAATAAGATTACAACGATTAAGGGTCAGTACTTCAATCATCAATCGGGCATCTCTATGTCGCTGAATACTGAATGGAGCGAAAAGGGTTTTGATGTTGAGATTTAGTTGATAGTTTATAGGCTATAGGGAAATTTAAAAAGGTACATTCGCACTTTAGTACTTTCATACTTTGATACGTTTGCGCTTTTGTACTTTTATACGTTTACACCTTTATACTTTCGTACATTTGTATCTTATGTATCTTAGCACTTACGTACTTTCATACATTAGTACTTTAGTACCTTAATACAACTATATCTTAGTACTTTGATACATCTGTTCTTTAGCACTTTAGTACTTTCACACCTTAGCTCATTCGTTCCTCGGTACTTTAGTTCCTTAGCACTTTCGCACTTCGGTACGTTTGCGCCTTAGTACTAAAGTACTATTATAGATACTAATAATTAAATATGATTAAAATCTAAAAAATAATAAGGTAATTATTTGTGGAAATGAATATTTTTTAGTACTTTTGCACCGAAATAGAAAAGTACTTTGGTACATTTAAGGATACCTTCATTCGTTCGTTGATGGATTTCCACTTTAACACATTGACTGATTTCCACTTTAGCACTTTTCTTCTTTAGTACATTAGTACTTCGGTACGATTGTACTTTTGAACTTTTAAACTTTTAAAGAATAAACTAGAAGTAGAACGTTTTTAATACATTACAAGAAATGGCAGAAATTAGATTGAAAGAAGTTCTCGCCTTCGTGAATCACAAGGGTGGGGTAGGTAAGACAACATCAGTTCAGAGTTTGGCAACTGGCTTGCGCCGTTATGGCAAGGGCTATTTCGGAAAGGGCGAGGATGGCAAGGAGCGTAAGCCTCGCGTGTTGCTCATCGACTTAGACCCACAGTCAAGTCTCTCCTTCCTTTTCGGATGGAGTGAAGTGCAGAATCCAGGCAAGCCTACGATATATGATGCGCTCATCAAGCAGTCGCCGCTTCCAGTGTACCAGGTGGAAGAAGGCATCCATCTCGCACCTGCATCGGCAAATCTGATAAGCATTGAGCCGTTCCTCAATCAGATGCCGGTACCTCGCAAGGCGCTCACAAAACTGCTGGCAAAACCTTTTGCTGTGATGCAGGATGATGAGTTCACCGACAAGGACGGGCAGAAGGTAAAAAACGAGTTTGCCGGCAAGGACGGGCTGAAGGTAGAAGAGGTGTTCGACTATATCCTGATAGACTGCCCACCAGCTATGTCATTGCTCACCCATAACGCACTCTCTTGCGCCACAAGCGTAGTTATTCCAGTACAGTTGGAAATGCTGGCCACGAAAGGTATTGCTGAAATCCTGAATGCCATCAAGGAGACGAGAGAAGACTTGAACCCTAACCTGGATATTCGAGGTTTGCTGATGGTGATGAGTAACGATCAGACGAAGGCTACCAAGCAGTTCAAGGAGTATCTGGGCGATAAGTTCGACGACTATATGTTTGATGCCTACACCCGCCGAGATACCAAGATGGTGGAAGCGCAGGCGATGTCGAAGGATATTTTTACCTATGCGCCATACAGCAGGGTAGGCAACGACTATGCAGCCTTTACGAAAGAGATATTGGCAAGTATGCCTAAATAGTGTTTAATATTTAATGTTTAGCGATTATGGCAAGACAAGCACAGAACGGCTTCTCCAAGTTTGATATTACCAAGTCGAAGGCGATGAGGAATATTGAAGATATTTACGACTCAGAGCCATCGGCAGCAGAGGAACCGGAAAAGACAGAGACTCCGACAGTGGATTTGGAATCAACAGAAGATAATGCTCCGGCAGCAAAGCAGGAGCCAGCAGAAGAGGCACCAGCCGAGCAGGCACCAGCCGAGCAGACACCAGCCGAGAAAAAACCCGCCGAGGATATAGCCCCCGTCCCCAGCGATTCTATCACTGGTCCCTCATCATCTCTCAATAGCGGAATGCCATCTGGCATGAAGCCACTGAAGGCAGAGAAGGGTGTAAAGATCTCCCTCCCTATGGAGTATTACTTCAAGCTCGTGCAGATAAAAGCCTGCACGGGCAAGAGCCTTCAGGACTTGGCAGCGCAGGGCGTGATGGAGTTTATCGATCGTTTCAGCCAACCAGACAGTCAGGTAAACGAAAAGTCAGATTGAGGTAAAATCTTACTAAAGTCTTTTACCTCGACGAGGTACCGAAATAGTACCTAGGGGTATAGTTTTCGGTACCTAAGGGTATAGTTCTTGGAACCAATTTTACCACCTAAATCTGATTTTTCGTTTACCTCAAAACGAAGTCTTTAAATAGAAAATTATAGTATTACTTATATTATATATATTAGGAAAATTCTAACGTATTGATATTCAGGTATTTATAATTTTGTTGGTAAACGAAAAGTCAGATTTAGGTAAACGAAAAGTCAGATTTAGGTAAATGAAAAGTCAGATTTAGGTAAACGAAAAGTCAGATTTAGGTAAACGAAAAGTCAGATTTAGGTAAACGAAAAGTCAGATTTGATATGAGTGATGAAAATAAAAACAATGGTTTAGCTTGGATAAACACTCCTTTTTCGCTCACGAAACTGGATAGACAATACTCTCTGTTTCAGCAGAATGTGTTGATGATAACAAGCACACACCTGCAGAAGTTTGTAGATGAATACTTTTTGGAGAAGAGGCAGTTGGGCGACGCTCGTTCTGATTTTCTGTTTGAGCAAGGTGTAGATCATATCGTGATGAATATTCCACCTATCAAGATAGATATTCATGATTTCATTACTTGCGAGAATATGAGCTATCAGAAGTTGAGAGCAGAGCTGAAGACAAGCATTCTCGATATGACGGTAAGGAGTACACTGCCCGATGGTAGCGACGAGTTTGCTCATATATTCAGCCGAATGAGTATTCCATCGTCGAAGAACGGATATACAACTAAGGACGGAAAGAAAGTGAGCCGCATATTGGGATATATTATGCTTGAGATTGACCCGAAACTTTCTAAGCGGGTGTTTGATATGGGGCAGGGGTATATTCACCATATATCTATGATAGCGAAGTTTGCAAAGAACGTGAATACACCGCGCGTATATATCTATCTCTTGCGCCAGATAGGATTGAACCGCAGTATGGATATATCGGTGCCTTTCCTGGAATTGAAGTCTTATCTCGGTTTGGTAGAGATTGATGCCGACAAGAAAGAAATTCTGAAAAACGAATTTGGCGAGCCTGTGATGAACAAATACCCCAAGTTCTCGCAGTTCCGAAAACAGGTTCTCGATGTGGTATGTAGGGATTTGCAGAGGATGGAGAAGTTATCACAGACGGACATCGTATTTGATGAGTTGAAAGACGATGACATCATCTATAAATCGGGTAAGCGAAAAGGTGATCCCGACTTTATCAGGTTTCATGTGAGACGCACGGTTGTTGGCGAGAATCATCTATCAAAGGATAAGAATATGGACGTGGCCGCCACTCTGAATGAGCGATACAAACAGAACCGCACACCGAAAAAAGGCACACCAGTAGAGGGTGATATATTCGCCCATGTGCATCAGCCTACAGAAGGTAAACTCGTTACCGAGGTAGGCGAGGGCAGCGACAAGTGGAAGGCATTCTGCAAGCTCGTTATAGGCGATGCTGAGAAATCACTGATTTCCCGCATTTCCTTCGTCGGCATGAAGAACGGAAGGTTTTGCGTGGAGTGCAGTGATGATGATTTCGAGATGATCAGAAATCTTGGTATTGAAGACAAGGCAAAGGAGTTCTTCGATTGCAAGGGGTCTTTCGCTCCGGTGTTCTACCGCGGATAAAAGTAAAAAGGTAAAAAGGTTAAATCTCCTTTTTACCTTTTTTTTGTCCCACCCGTTTCCCCTTCTTTTCGTACCTTTGCATCAAGAAACATTAAATAAATGAAGACGTATGAAAAGGAAAGAGATTATTCATCTACTCTTGATTGCAGTAGCGATGATGATGTTTACGGCCTGTGCTTCCTCACGACGGGTGGTTAGCGATAACCACCAGGAGACGAAGGATAGCGTGAAGACCGAGCAGACGGATAGCGTGCATAAGCAGGTAGCGGCAAGCGATAGCGCAGCTAAGAAGCTCATCGAGGATAAGCAGACCACTGTCACCTCCTCGGAATTGGGCGAATATGAAGAAACCATCCAGGAACATATCACCGAGTCCACCGATTCTTCCGGAAACAAGCAGAAGACTACCCAGCGCACCACCCATCGCAAGGGCAGTCACAGCAACCAGTCATCCTATGATGAGCGTTTGCAGCTTCAGCAGCAGGAAATAGCTCAGATGCAGAAAATCATCGACAGCCTATCCGTCCGCACCCGCAGCAACGTGAGTACTCACTGGGAAGCCACCGACAGCTTATCCGACACCAAGGATAAGAACACCAGGGAGACGAGAAAGGTAACCTGTCAGGAAACGGCAAGAAAGAACTCCTTTGCCCTGTTCCTGATATTAGTAGTGGTGCTGTTACTGACAACTCTCAAAAAGCATGATGACCATGGGCAAGGGAAGAAAGAACAGAAATGATTACGACCTCGTAGATAATGAGGAGCAGGCAGAAGTTACGCTGCAGGATTTTGTCATTCCGGCAAAGATAGAAGCCTTCTGCAATCAGTATGAACCGCAGGATCATTGGACGGAAGGTTGCGATACCTACACCGATTACCAACTGCGAAGTTACTTCAAAGCAGTAGTCTGTCCGCTTGGCGACCCGTTGAGCCTATATCTCCTGGAGTTAGGTTATCGTGGCTTCAAAATGCGGAACGATGAAAGCGGGGAGCCAGTCATCTATTGCAAGGCGAAGATTTAAAAAGCCTTATGGCTGCGGATTTCAAATCCGCAAGGAAATATGTCGAGCCTTTTTAGACGGCGGATTTCAAATCCGCCGGAACGCCTAGCGGGCTCCCCCCCCCACCTAGCAGAAAACACAATATTTCGCCGAAAATATACGCAATATTTCTCGAAAATTATACAATAGATTTCTAATTATTTAAAATACAAGGATTTATGGGTAAAGATAACAGACCTCACAACTATCTGAAGATAGCAGAGGTGAGTGAAACAGGCAAGAAGCTGAAAGCATTTCTTGCCGAGTGCAGTGAAGCAAGCGAGAAGGCGAGAGCCTGGGCAGAGAAGCAGGGAGCCGATACCTACTACGAGTCACCCGAAGGCTTTGCCGGAGGTGTGGTAATGGTAGAGTTCAAGAACACCATCCACAAGGAAGGCTGGACGAACGTGCAGATGCCTACCAAAGACGGAATGCAGAGCACATCACTCTTCATTCCTGATGAGAACAGCGAACAGGAGAAAGAGATGCTATCACTTCCGATCGTAAATGAAGCGGCACTCATCGCCATTCTGCAGTTCAAACCTAAGATGGCAAAGGGCAAGGATGGAAAGGAAGCGCAGCTTCCGTTCACCTTCGGCACCACAACGCCACCACTCTTCCTGCATCACGGCTTCTACTATACCGATGTGCCTTACGAGAGCACGAGCGCCGACTGCCAGGTAATCGGGGAGAAGGAGTTCCTTCGCCGCAGAATGGCAGCAACCAATGAGCAAAAGTAGTATTTCATATATAATTAAGGTTTTTATTTAAGTTTTTATTTAGTTTTTATTTAGGTTTAGTATTACTAGTTTTTTCAAAAAGTTTAAAGGTTATACGATGTTGCAGCCAGCCGCCCGTGATGGATAGCTGGCTGTTTTTTTTCAATACGCCCTGAAAGGGCAGCAGCTCCTAGCCCAGGGCACTCGCCCTGGGTAAACATCGCGGCAGGAATGCGCCCTGCAAGGGCAAAAGCCTTAACTACTCCCGATGGTGTATATCTTCCGCCACCATACCCAAGCTGTTCTGCTGAATGTTCAAGCGATGAGTCAGCTCATTGATGAGCTTCTGCTGATCGCCTATCTGCTTCTGCTGTCCGGCGATAATATCGAGCATACGGTTAAGGGTAGCCATACTGATGTCCGGATCGGCATTTGGAACTGGCTCCGCAATCGGAGTAGGGGTAGTCTCATTCATAGGGGCAGAGGCATCCTCTCTTTTGTACTCTCCCTTTTGCTTGTGCCCCTTTGCGCCCCCGTTCCCAGCGATTCCATCGCTGGTCCACCCCGGTACCACCGATTTCACTCTCTCCACATCGAGCGGATTGCGCAGCGCACGCGTACCCAGTTTGCGCTTCTCATCATTATCTATATATCCGCCATCTGGTTCAAACTGGTCATCTATGCCAGGGCATACATACTCCTCCTCACAGTAGCCTCCCTCCTCCTGAAGGTCCTTATCCGCATCTACAATAAATGCCGATAGCGGAACGTGAAACGCATTGCAGAAGCGCAGCAGGGCGATGGTAGGCAGTGGCGACTTCTTTCTTATCCAGCTATCCAGGCACGCATTGCTCGTGGTACCCATAGCCTTCATAATTTGCTTATTGGTGATTTTTCTGTTTGCTTCCATCCACTTGTCGAGGAAGCTGTAGTTATAAAAGTACTTCATATCTCAAGTATATTTAAAAGGTGAATAAACTCTAATCTGCTCATCTGAAAATCAGTTAATATATATAACCTATGTTAAATTCCCCTAATTTCTGAAAGAAAATATAGGTAACATTTGGTGGTTATGATTTTATTTCCTAAATTTGCACCAAAATTAAGAAATAAAATTGAGATGACAAAGGAAATTATAGAAAAAGTTACGCAGAATAATACTCCGTTAGAGGTAAATGATATTTCTGCTGACGAAAAGAAGAACTTAGCTGAGTTTTTATCAGCCAAAGGCTTCACGATTTCGACTTTTTACCTTCGTTTCTTCCAGAAGGGTTTCGATGCCTGGGAAATCCTAGGCATCAAGAACTGCAAAAAGCAGTTCTTAGCTATACCGGAAGTAGCTAACCTATTATCCGAGTATGTGGAGACCGATGCCCTGGGTAACGAGATTGGAAAGAAAGGTTATCTGACAGAGGCTGCCAAGAGCGAGGAGCCAGGTGTATTCTACACTTGTCTGAAAAAAGCCAGCAGCGGTCTCTGCATGAAGTTCTTTGCCTTCATGGAGGAACGCGGTATGAGCCGCACCACCATCATCAAGCGGTTTACCGCCGATGATTGGAAACCGTGGGAGCAGGAAGGCATCAGGGCGCTCTTGCAGACAAGAGTAGCCTAAGCTGTCATATCCCCCTCGCTCCCGTTCCCAGCGATTCCATCGCTGGTCTTTAATGAAACATTCATAACTACAAATGATAGATGTAACTGTTGATTTTGAAACCTGTTCGCTTTCTCCCACCGCAGCCGTTATGAGTATCGGCGCGGTGGCATGGAAGCGCTACGGTAAAGAGAGTCCCTTCTTTGATGAAGGTGACGGCGTTTTGAGAAATTCCACATTCTCTGCCCACGTTGACCTGCGAAGCATGTTCCTGAATGGGTTCGCCTTTGATCAATCGACGGCAGACTGGTGGGCAAAGCAGAGTGACGAGGCAAAAGCTGCCTTGCTCGATAGCGACAGCGACGAGTCACCTTGCCAGCCTATTGATGTGGTAGTGACGTGGTTCTTCGAGTGGATACAAGATGTGAAGAAGAAACTCGGTGATGAAGACCTTTGCCTTTGGGCGCAGGGTACCGACTTTGACCCAGCTATCCTGAGATATATCTGTTACAAGCTGGGCATCAAGTTCCAGATTAAGCATACCCAACTGAGAGATCATCGCACGTTCTATCTTGAACTTGCGAGAATCATCTGGGATGCAGCCGAGCCAAACGAGGAACGTTTCGACCTAGACAAGGCTTACGCCCTGACTACGGACTACAAGGACATCGCCGATGACGAGGGTGCGGCACACGACCCGCTCTTCGACTGCAAGCGAAGTATCTACAGTACCTGGCAGATGATGAAGAAGATAAGAGAAGCCTATGCCTAGGCTATTCGATTTGCCCTATATCCCTAACCGGACGGGCATACAGCAGAGGCACAGGAATCTATCCCGATATAAGATGCTCCATCGCTTCGCCTATACCGAGACGATGAGCGGACTGAGGGATGACATTCCAACTCTTCTCTTCTATGCTCCCTTCGCCCTATTGAAAGATACCTGCGAGTATCTTTGCAGGATGATGACGGGCAGTGTGGAAGATATGATTATCACGCCTTCGCATAGTTGCCGCCGCAAGAACGGCAAGATATACTGGAGGCAGGAGGTGCAGATCATCGGTTTAAATACCGATTTCCTCACGATGGAAAGTCTCTCGCAGATGATAGTACACCGCATGGAAACTATCTGCAACTGTAAGATCAGGCATTATCGCCTGGAAACATTTCTGAATTTATAAAACATAAAGATATGAAGAAATAAAAGATATTCTGCATGCCATCATGCAAACTTCGGTACGATACACTCGATCCGACGTTATTTTATTAGACCACCGAGCCATCGGTTAAATGGCAGGAAGAACTGGACGGGTAATGAGTGAACGCTGCAAAGCTTCACTGATAAGTTGATACCCTCCACCGCAACCTCGGAACGATAAGTGAAAAGTCTGATTAAAAAGCCTGAGGAATACTTATCGATGCGGTAAAAAGGCATCCTCGAAATTTTGCGGCATTACCCCGAAAGTTCTTCTTTCTTTGAAACATTGATATTAAGAGAATAGGGGGAGGCATTCTGGAAACGCTCTTATGCAAGGGTAGTGGGAGTCAGCAATGCCCCACGACTACGTATGCTGCATCTTTGCTGCGGGCGAGTACCACAGATTTTCAAATGCTCCGACCGCTTGCTCTGGAATATAACCTGGAAAGGTGCAAACACTTGAAGTTTGGCCTACCCTTTGCGCCCCCGTTCCCAGCGATTCCATCGCTGGTCAATGGTCAAGAGTGGTGCTTTCCCTTTCTCTTATAACTCTATAAATACTCTTGATATAAGATATGTTATTCCACCCTATATTGAACCAGCTTGCCAATCTTGACATGGCTTTCCTCGTAAAACCTGCCGATGAGCAGCGCATCGAGGGACAGACTGCCTGTTTCTGTCCGCTCTGCCAGAAGGAAGAGGCAGACGATGGCGAGCAGGGCAAGGCAAAACAGACACCACACCTCATTATATACAATAATGAGCGTGGCGGTATGTATAACGGCGTAGGGGTGGATAATAATACCAAGGCAGAGCATGGTGCCCTGCGCTGGATGTGTACCAAGACCGGCAAGTATGGCTACGGAGCCTTGGAACTCTATGCCGCAAAGCGCAAGCTGCCGATGCACGGAGCCAGTCTGCTTCGCCTTTGTCACGACCTCGTGGTAAAGGCGTATGGCGACAACGAGAAGACGAGAGCCAAATGGCCTGCGCTCTTTGCTAAGATGGACTATCGAACTATTGCCGCACAGACGATAGAGACATTCTCTTTCATGCCAAAAACTGATTTCAATCCCCAGGAGCTTGCAGCCCTGGGGTGCGAGGTCACATCAGTAAAAGGCATTCCGCAATACGGTTTCGGCAAGGACTTCAATACAAGAATGCTGAACGAAGATTTCCGAATCTATGCCGTGGACCAGGTAACGCTGCCTAATGTGGTGAGAAACGGGCAACTGGTGAGTGAAGTGATTTACGGAACACCCTGGAATCCGCTGTTCGTCTGTTTCGCCACCGATGTGATAGCCCCGCAAGGAAGCTGCGGCTGCTTCTTCCGTCCGGCAATGCTGCAAGACCCGATAGTCTTCTCTACTTGCGAGGATCACAGCGTGAGGAAGGTGAGTAAATGGCTCATGGGCGACAAGGTTTTCACCTATGCCATGGACCATCGGAGTAACAACTCTACTGCCGTTCACTCGGCAATAGAAAAGTTACAACCGGGAGAAGTTTATACGGAGACTAAAGAAATATGGGTAGAGAACGAAACCAAGGACGGAGAACCGAAAGGTACCTTCCATACTGAGGATAAACCTATAGAAATAGGTGACATCAAGGCTCAGAACATCGTTTTCTGCCGAACACCCGAAGACGCATTGAGTATCTATTACGCCATGCGTTCCCTGCGTCAGGATAAGGCGCAGGATAAGTATTTTCAGAAATACTGCTGGTACCACGTAGCCTTCTCGCTAGGCAGAAGAAACTTCTGGTATATCGAGCGTGGGCAGTGGAGACAAGAGAAACTGGATTTCAACGCCGTGCAGTATCAGAAAATGAAGCGATTTGCCGAAAGGGTCATTATGATTTACCCTAATGACATCGCCAGCCAAAGGGATTGTGGAGCCATCGCAACCAAGTATTGCGATATTTGTTATGCCACGCTGCCCGACGGCTTCAGAAGCAGATATAATCAAAGGTGGAACTGGTTGTACGGTTGCTCTCCAAGAAGCGTGAGAGATTATCTGATGTGTTACCACATGGATGATGCCGACAACTTCAAGTTCGACCACGATATAAGGTTGCCGCTATATTCGAGACTGCGAGGAGCCAACAACACGGACCCATTCGAGATAGAATATCCTCGTGATCCGAGAAGCGGCAAACTTAAACCGCCTACCTGCAAGGTATCGCCTACCAAGGTGTGGCTCTTTATGACCTGTCACGGTTATTACAGAATGATAGACCCTGAGAGTACCGACCTTGTAGGTCAGTATATCCACCTGGATAGATGTTTTGTGGAATATATCGACCAGAAGAGTATCATCCAGGCAACAAAGGTTCAACTTCTGCAGTTCACCGAACAGAGTTGGCGGTACAATGACAAGGAGCGCAAGATGATGTCAGACTGCGCCAACCTGATAGATAAGAATTTCAGCGAAAAATCGGCTGGAGGTTTGCAGAGCATGGTGATAGACTTCACCGAGAGTTTCGATGCGCATACGGAATATTTCTTCTTCCGTAATGTAGCGTTAAAGATTACGCCCGAAGCCATCACGCCAGTCAGTTACGAGAAGCTGAATTTCTTTATCCCAGCCCTGGCAAAGAAACCGTATGATTTCACGATGAGGGTTTTCAATCCTCCTTTTGTTATCAGCGAGAGCCAGGAATATAAGGATAAAGTGGCTGCCATTGCCCAAGAGGAAGCGCAGGTTTATGAGGATGGCTCACCAGTCTTTACGAGAGCCGAAATCGACCAGAAGAAGAAAGACCTCAAAGATTGGGCGCAAACCTTCCGCTGGCAAGTAGATTGGCAAGGCAAGCAGGAGAAGGAACTTTGGCCTGTACTGAGAGTGATACGCGGTTGCTGCAATGTGCAGTGGAGACTGGAGCAGGATAGTATTCGCAACAAGAAGCCGATGCCCGCTGAAGCCATCGCCGACATCAACTCTCATTTCGCCAACATGATTTCCTGCTTGGGAAGAATCTGCTATCGCTCATGGGCTGACATGCAGAGTATCTGTCCCTATCTCCTCGAAGATGCGGTGGAGGACGAAAAGCAGGCAAGTGGCGGTTCAGGCAAATCATTGATGATAAACCTCGTGGTAGGTTCAGCAGTGAATGTGTTGCGTGTCGATATGAAAGAGTTTGTAACGATTGCCGACGCAAAGTTTTGCCTTTCCGATTTGCTGATATATCCGGGTAAGTTTAGAGTAATACACTGGGAAGATAAGCCTTCGGGTTTCCCGATGAAGTACTTCTATATTAAGGTAACGGCAGGTGCCAAGGTTGAGCGAAAGTTCGGCGACCCTATCGTCTTCAAGCTGGAGGAATCGCCATTGAACGTGATTACCAGTAACTATCAGCTAAGTGATAGTGAAGATAGTACACTCAGACGTTTCCCTTTGGTGTCATTATCCGACAGATTTTGCGGTGAGAACCCAATGAAACATAAGTTGGAGCGCTCTCCCAAGGAAGTGATGAAAAATCTCGCCTCGGACCCCGAAAAACTGAACGAGCGAGACCGCAATCAGGCGATATATATCTGTGCCCTTGCCGTGCAGTTCATCATGCGCTATCATACCTTTGCGGTCGCTCCTCAGAAGAACGTTCAGCGAAGATTGATGGTAAGAGAGCTGACCGAAAACACGGTGAACTACTTCGAGTGGTTCTTCAGTCGCAATGAAGTCTATTCAGCACCTATCTGTGCAGACGACATGTTTAATGAGTTTATGAGAGATTGGGCTGATGCAAGTGAGGGTAAGAGTAAGGAATACAGCCGAGCCACCTTCAAGAAGAAAATCAGGAAGTATTGCGAGAATATGAGTATCGACTGCAATCCGGAGAATCTTCTGATAGGTGAGGACAATAAGCGCCATGGCTGTTTCAAGCTTCGAGCCTGGATAACGGAGGAGTACTTCGTAGGACGGGAATGGGAGAATGATGAAAGTGTAGAGCCGAAGCATATCCGCAGGGTGAAGACGAGCAAGCACGTCTATTTCTTCTTCCGCAAGGGTAAGGATCACATTCCGGAAAGCTATGATGAGTTGAAACGGATAGCGAAGGAATATGTAGAAGGTCCCGACCCATTACCGTACCGTGATGATGATGGCAACATCGTCTCCCTCACCCCAGAAGAGGAAGAACGCTGGAAAGCATTCACCTCCCGCAAGCAGGGCAGAAGGCAAGCGATACCTAACGGCAGCGATAGCAGCAATGCAGCAGCTACGGTAGGCGAAATAGATAAGAGCGACTTGCCGTTCTAGTCACCGTTCCCGGCGATTCTATCGCTGGTCATCTTAAACTCAGAAAGCAAAAATGGCAAAGAAAGAAGAAACAAAGAAGAAAGGCATCCGGGTAGCCAATCGGCAAGCCTGGGTAGATACCTTTGTGTATCTCTGCCCTTGTCACCGAGGCGGTACAGGCCCCGGTGAGTATTGTGAGAATCCAGACGGTACCCGAACCAACTGCACGGGCAGATGCACCTATACCGGTAGCGGAGCCTGCGAGCAGGTAACGCAGTTCTTCAAAACATATCTTAAATTTGTAAACAAGGAAATTGAATTTCTATAAAAAAATAAAAGCAAAATGAAAATACAAGCGCAATCATCTCTCTTGCTCCGTCAGGCTTTGCAGAAAGCTGCGAAGTGTATTGATAGCAAGTCAACCATCGTCATCTTGAGCAACGTGCTCTTAACCCAGCGCAAGGAAGACGGTAAGTTCTTCTTCGTATCAGCTACCACTGATTCAGAGCTAACCATCCCTGCCCCTCTCAGCATCGTAGAGGGCAGCTTTAAGGAAAATGTCGTTCTGCCTATCACGTCTCTGTTATCGCTCCTCTCTACACTCCCTGCTGACTGCGTAGTCACCATGGACCTCTCTGAGGATAAGAATCGCACAATGAATATCGAGTACTGTACCCAGAACGGCGAAAATGTGAAGAGAGGCACCGTGAGTCTGGTATATTTCAGCGCAGAATCATTTCCTCGTGCAGCCCAGCCCGATAATGCCAGTCTTCACATCTCCCTTCCGATGGCAACCTTCAGCAATGTGCTCTCTCATGCCGGCAAGTTTGTATCCGATTCCGAGCTTCGCCCAGTGATGAGATGCCTCTGCATCGATGTAGCCGAGGATAGAAGTGAGGTTATCTTTGTGGCATCCAACGGCCACGTCCTCATTAAACTGATTCATACCAACAATCCCGAAACGGGAGGCAGCAACTTCTTCCGTAGCGGAACACCTGGAAAGATTCTCGTATATAGCTCCTTCTTCAAGACCCTTTCCGTTTTCGACGACTGCGAGGATATTGATATTGAGGCAAACGAGAAGGTGGTACGCTTTACATCAGGAGATGATATTACCTTCGTCTGCAAGAAGGCCGAGGGCCAGTACCCTAACTACAACTCCGTGATTCCTCGCAACAACCCTTATAAGGTTACAGTAGATAAGCGGGAGTTGGCAAGTGTGGTGAAGCGTGTGGCACTCTTCTCCAGTGAGAGCAGTAATATGGTCGTTCTGAAGAAGGATGGAATGTTCCTCGACATTTCCGCCCAGGACTTAGACTTCAACATGTCGGCCAACGACCAGGTGCTCATCACTGACGGCAGTTGTCCGGAAGGTCATCGCTTCGGTTTCAAGGCAAGCTGTCTGCTCGATGTCCTGGCACCTATCCCAGATGATACCGTTACCCTGCACCTGGGCGATCCAAGCCGTGCAGGAGTTATCACCGCCAACGAGTCTTCACCCCGAGCATTGACCCTGCTCATGCCGATGATTTTGAACGAATAATATATTCTCAGAAAAAACTGATTAGATTATGGATGATACTTTGTTCTTACCTCCATGCTGTGTAGATAAAAAGCTGCCCAAGGCAGTGATGCAGGCTCCACGGCGAGCATTGACCTTCTACACCCATGGCGATGTGCTGCTGGATAAATTCTTCCACGCCATCGGATATTTGGCTGATACGACTCCCAACCGCCCGGCGAAGAAGCATTTCTGCGTGATGGTACTGGCGATGACCGTAAGCAGAACATCTGCCACCGGATATATGGTCCAGTATTTACGGACCTGCTTCGAGCGGAAATGGATAACCCACCTGGTGCTTTCCACCGACAAGAATGTGGAAGACTGGATAGATGTTCACCTGCAGGAGTATAAGGATCGCATCTTATATATCAGCCACAAGGACGTAAGCACTCAGACCTCGCACCTGGTTCTCTACAATGAGGAGAAGGCTTTCACCCTGGCGGGTCCGATGCTCGATGCCCAAAACGGCAAACTGTCGCATTATACGATGGTCCTCTATCCTGACTATTCGGCTTGCAGCAATGCCTCCGACTGGTCGAACCCGCTGCGAAATATCTGTTTGCCTGATATATTGCGACACCGGCAGCGGGTAGCCAAGAGCAAGCTGGAGGTAAAAAGTATGATCCTCGACCGATTTCTGCATGCGAACTTGCCGCCTTATCCGGAAGACAAGGAGCAGGAAAGTCATCGTGACTATCACGATTTCGGTGGAATGATGTAGGCATTTATAAACCGATAAATAAAGTGTTGTTATGGCAAAATATCATCAGTCTTATCAGAACCTCCGCCAGTTCTGCGAAAAGTGGCAGTGGATAGACCCACGCAGCGGTCAGCAGGTTACTGGCTATGTGCATCCGCAGACAGCGAGGAAGGTAGAGCGCAAGCCGTTCTACATCAAATTCCTCACCAAGACCGGACACGTAGATGAGGGCGAATGCGTCTGTCTGAAGGTGGATATTATGCGCCACCAGAGAAAGGTGCAGTTCGTCAAGAGCGGAGAAATCAGGGTGGTGAACGATATTCTGGTACTGGAAGTAGATGGTACCAGGTTCATCACCCATTAAAGAAGCATCTTCATGTTTTCAGAATAGATAAAAATACGGTTTCTAAACTCTAAAGTGTTCATCTTTTTTTAGGTGAAATTTTGAGAAATAAGCCTTTAGCGAAAGGCAGCATAACAAGGTAATAAAGTTTGTATAAGGTAAAAAGCAATGCAGGGTCTTACCATGTCTCCTGCACCTCCCTGGTTCGTGAGAATAGGGCGCTTTTTCTTAACTGAGTAATTCATTTTAAAAACAAGATATAAACAATGTGGAATCCATTTAAGAAAATCAGACAGAAGTTGTCAGTCAAGCGTCTGAGACATATCTCCAGCGCTGTATCGACACTCAAGAAGTTAGAGCGTGACGGTCTGCTTCACTGGCAGGTAAAGGGCAAGACCCTTCTGTTGGAACAGAGCCTTGCCATTGTTATGATGTCGCAGGGTAGAAAAGACTTCATGAAGTTCCTCGACCTCGTAGCTCAGTATAAGAACGCTGAACTGATAAGCGATGCCTACGAGCAGCAGCGCATCGACCTGGAAACGGCAGCCGTAAGAAAGGCGCAGGAGCAGACCAAGACCAAACTTACCGATGCTGATATTCAGCGCATCCGTCAGAATGCACGCGAAGATATACAGCATATCGACATCAGTAGTATTCTGAATGCTATTAATGCGTTCGATATTATGATCATCCGCAGCAATGCCGTATCAGAGCAGGAGGCAACCCAGGAAGGCGGTCAACTCGTAGCTGTTGGTCATTACGATGGCAAGAAGGTGGAAATGGCAATGTGGGATGAAATCAAGAATGAATTGTCCCAAGGATAAGAGCTTATGAGAGCAGTTATATTCGCCAAGGGATTTTGGCTGTATAGCCAACTGAGTGTAGCCAGATATTCCGGAGGCATAGATATATCAGAACCAGGAGATGACAAGCGCCATTTCCTAATTGTGGATGAGAAAGGTCAGCCGTTTTGTGGCGACCTCTCACCTGAAAACGTCCAAGCCGATTTGGTGGATAAGGAGTTTATTCCTCTCTACAAGAAGCTGGGCAGAGATTTGTTTATCTCCATCGTCAAGGCAAATCCTTTGATGTCCCGCAAGGATTTGAAGCAACGTCTCACTGATGCTGCCGAAGTGAAGAAAGGTTACGAGGAGAAAATGAAGGCAGCGAAAGAAGCGAAGCTGAAGGCTCAAAACCCTTCGCTCTTCGATTAAAAAGAAAGTTTTTAATACATTATAAAGATTTATAGAGAAATGAGAACATTAGAACAATTCCAGAAAGAAGTCCTTGCGCCTTTGCGTAAGGAGAGAGACGACAAGCATGCAGAAGCTTTGAAAATCAAGACTGATGGGGGGGCTGCCTTTGCGAAGCGTAAGAAGGAAATCGTGGAGAAAGAAGGGGAGTTCAAGGAGCATCAGAAATCTTGTCTGAAAGAGTTTCTGAGCAAGCAGACCTTAGAAAAGAAAGCTTTCTTCGTTCTACAGGATGCCGAGCGCGTCGATGCTCACGCCCAGTATCAGAAAGCTACCCAAGACTACAAGATTTCTAAACGCCGTGCCAACGAGGAATATATGGATAAGTTAGCCATAGCCTTTTCTGAGTACAACAAGGAGCGAGTAGCCGCGGGTGAGCAGCCTGTATATTACGACAACCGCCGTGAGATGTCAGCCGAAGAACATAATTCATGCTATCAGGAGGATGGCTGGCCAGCAGACCCGGCACAAGAGGTTGAAGCATGAGTTTCAGAAATACAAAATAAACAATAATAAAAACATGAATACAAAACAACAGAATATTCTCCGCTCATTACTCAAGAAGTATAAATACAAGAGCGTGAGCAACGTGGTTCGCCAGGCACTCGGAATCAACTTCGAGAATTTCCTACAGAAAGCCGAACCTCTCTATATTCTCCCCCGCATAGCCTCCTGCTATGCCGCAGAAGAAGACAAGAAGGAGCTGAATGGCATTATCTACAAGGAATGGCTCAAAGAATGCGTAGAAAAAGAATGGATAGCCCCTCTCAATACCTATATCGAGGAGCACGGAGACCGCATCGTTCTCTCTGCCATCTACTACCTCATAGACAATGGTCTATGGGAAACCTACGAAGGTCGCCTCTCCCTGGGTTCCCAGGATGAAGCCTATTATGATAAGCTCTCCGATATGCCTTCCGCTATCGCTATGGTGCAGGAGCAGCAAGCCGAGGAAAAGGCAGCCGAAAAAGCAGCCGAGGAGAGCACCCCCGTTCCCAGCGATTCCATCGCTGGTCAAACCCCCGGCTATACCCTAACCGCCGAAGAAGCCGCAGCCCTCATCGCCACCACCTCCGATACCTGCTCCCAGCTAAAGCAGAACATCGAGCGCCTGTTTGATTTCATTCACACCGCCACCGATACCGATGCCTTGCGCCAGAAGCTCGCCACTCTTCAGCATCAGCTAGAAGATCAGAAATCTCAGCATCAGAAAGAAGTCACCACCCTGCAGCAGAAAATCGATGATGCCTATACTACGGCGAATAAAGCCAGCGATTACATCTCTAAGCTGAAGCAGGAAGCCAAGGAAGCCCAGAAGCAGTACGATGAGCTGAATGCCAAATACAAGAAAGCCCTGGATGAGCGCGATGATGCCGACAAGGAGTTGGAAACTTACAAGAAGCTCCTCGAAGAGGAAGCCAACCGTGAGCAGCTTCCTAAGAAGAAGGTTATCCCATATAGTGTGCTCGATGCCGTCCCACTTCTGGGCAAAGGCGTAATGACCGGCCTGGTCCCCGTTCTCGCCAAGTACAACATCGTAGTAGATTACAACAAATAGAGGAGGGTAGTGTATGGATCAAGGAATCATCAATCCCAAGAGCCTGGCATTTCCGAAGGATGATAGAGAAGACCCTGTTGCCGTGGTTCCCACCTTCTATGGTGATGAATATATCGATAGGTCAGCATATCTGAAATTCAACAACGCTATCAAGCGAATGTCAGAACCACGAGAGGTAGAACACGTAGAGGTCGATGTGGAATCCGTTTTCCGTAATGATACCGGCAATATCTATGCCGTAGTATATCATTACGAGAATTGTACCACGGATTCGGACATGCTTGTTAAGTCAAAGAACGGTGTTTGGGCGTTCTATCGCAACAAAATCCGTTTTCGTCCCAGTTTCGTAAGTGCCTATATCTCGTCGATATACGGTTATAAGAAACTTTCCGAAACTCAGATAGCGCAGGAGTTAGCCCAGGTTCCAGCCATCAAGATCAAGATGGCAATCCTCGAAAATTATGTTCTCTCCGTATGGCCTGGCGGCATCAATATTTCTAGGTGTACTATCACGGAGGGGGAAATGACCTCCGCAGAAATGGTAGATTTCGTGCCATACGAAACCTTTGAGCGGGATAAAATTAAGGATTTCTATCACGAGTTACTTTCCCGCTACGTTTCCGAGGCTGATCTGAATATCGAGCACCTGCCCGAAGATGTTATCAAGGAGACTCTGAATAGCAGCCTAGAGAGAATGAAAAAGAAAAATAATAAATAAAAATAGCGTATGAATAAGGATAAGTTAAAGAAGCTCTTTGATGAGGTAAAAGTAACAACCTGGGATATAATATTTACAGCATTTATGCTGGGTATGCTCTATATGTTTATTCACGCGCTCATCACCGATGTGAAAGGAGACGACAACCGCATAAAAGGTAGTAGCATCACCGTAACTTCAAAAGGTCACGAGTACATCATCTTTGAAACCGACAGAGGCTACACCTGCTGCATTCACTCAGCCTCCTGCCCCTGCCAAGTCAAGAAGTAAAAAGTAGTAACAATCCCTTATGGGATATAAAATAAGCAATAACAATGGGAAATAATATTGGAAAGAAAGTTATCATCCGTGGTGATAGAAGTGGAGTAGAGTTTGGTGAACTCGTAGAACAGAATGGTAACGAGGTAACTCTGAAGAATGCTCGCCGTCTATGGTATTGGGCCGGTGCTGCCTCTTTGTCTCAGTTAGCTATGGACGGAACAAAAATACCTCAAGGATGCAAGTTTACTGTTACTGTAAGCAGTATCACTATCTTAGATGCCGTTGAAATCATTCCTTGTACGGATAAGGCAATCAAATCTATCGAGGAGGTGGATGAATGGAAATATTAAAAGACAAGATTAAGGAGTTCTTAGCTCTCGATACTGGTTCGGGCTATGGCCATGGGAGAGCAGATGGTACAGGTTTTGGCTCTTGCGATGGTATGGGCTGTGGTTTAGGCGCAGGTGTACAAAAAAACTATTCCTGCGGTTATGGTACTGCTGTTCTTGATGGAGATGGTCGGGGCAAGGGTGTTGGCGAAGACAATAGTTTTGTTGCAAACGATGACTATTTTCCTCACGGTGAAGATACCCCTTGTGTAGGTTTTGGGGTCAAGGTAATAAATGGATATGAGGTACATCGTATAGATGATATACCGACAATCCTAACCTCGATTAGAGGTGATGTTGCACAAGGCTTCATCGTTCAATCAGACTTGCAACTAAAACCTTGTTATATTGTCAAGGAGAATAAAAAGTTTGCTCACGGTGAAACTCTCCACGATGCCTTCAATTCCCTTCAAGAAAAGCTGTTTGATGACAGCTCGGAAGAGGAACGTTTAGATGCCTTCAAAAAGGAGTTTCCTGAGTATGATGTTAAGTACGACAACAGAGATTTGTTTAAATATCACCATATATTGACTGGTTCTTGTCGAATGGGCAGAGAATTATTTGTGTCAAGCAAGGGGTTATCTCTTGATGGCAAAACATCCGTTCGTGAGTTTGTTAAGTTAACTAAGAACGCCTATGGCGGTGATATTATTCAAAAGCTGCCAGGTATATATGGCATTGAGTAACTAATCATCCTATCCTTGGTAACAGGGAGAGAAGTAAAAAGAAGAGAATATGATGAAAATAAACAAAGAAACAATCCAGAAGTTGAATCCTTTGTTTCAGGCAATAGCTGAAGGCAAGACTATTCAAGTCGAGTCTGGAGACGATTGGATGGATATAGATTTTGGCGGGGAAGGAGTAAATGCTTCTACGCTCATAACGTGTCCCGAATGCTACCGCATTAAGCCGGGAGCAAAGTATCGTCCTTTTAAGAACAAAAAAGAGTGCTGGGCTGAGATGCAAAACCATTTGCCGTTTGGGTGGCTAGTGGATGAAGATAGCTATCGTTCTATTGTAATCTGTGACGATGAAAGTATTGAAGTTCCATCATTTGTTGATGATGATTTTGTAATATCTTTCAAAGAGGCTATGGAGGGTTACACCTTTGCAGACGGCACTCCATTTGGTATAAAAGTGGAGGAATAGTTATGGCACTTGAACAATGTTCTGATTTGCAGCTTATGCTTCTCACGATATTCACAATATTTCTTATCGTGTTGATGGAGCAGGTAGCAGAGTATCGTTATTTAAAAAAAAATAGTAGTATGAAAATAAAAATTGTTTCGTTATATTTCCCCAGTTTCTTTAACGGGGATAGGCTCTCTGCTTTTGCAGATAAAATAAAGTTCTTCATCATGTATAAAAAGCATTGGTGGCAGAGATACAGATACATGAAAGATTTGTTCGGGCACCCAATGAAGTTTGACAGTCAAGAGGAAGCCGAAGAGTATCTGGAAAGGGAAGGTATAGATTATCAAGGAAAAGCATAATTTTTCTGATTAGCGTATGGCAGAAGAAAGTTTTTTTTAGCAAGCCTACACCCTCGAAGACCTGGCAAACGATATATTCTGGCGAGACCTAAAAGAATTGCCGGCAGATCAGGTTTATTGGAACCACGGTTTTTGGGCAGAACAGGAGCGGTTGCGTAAGGCTCTCGATGAGGGCGTAGTAATCAATAATGAATGGTACAATGAGGATTTTCGCATTCCAAGAACTCTGCATCATGGGATGTATGAATATTTGAAAGGTGCAGACGAGTTTCGTTGCAGAGTAGGAGTTGTCTTGTACTATGGTGATAAATTCACGCAAGATGGTGCGTGCTCGTCCTTCTATTCCGGAGATACGAAATACCAGCAGCGTCCTGCGCCTGATTACGTCGCTCGTTATTTTACTAAAAGAAGACAGACTATGACAGAGAAAAAAGTGTTGCCCCTCGTCCTCGAAAAGAAATGGTTCAAGAAAATCGTTTTGGGCGAGAAGACGGAAGAATATCGGGAAATCAAGAAGTATTGGGCTTCCCGACTGGTAAATCAGCAAGCCGAAAGCGGTGAAGTGTTGTTTGATGAGTTCGGCGGCTATACCACCGTGATAGGCGAGCCGGAATATAAACCCTTCACTCACGTCCTCTTCTATGCAGGTTACGCCAAGGATCGCCAGGTAGTAGAGAAGAAAATCGAAAGCATCTCCATCGGCAAACCGCAGAAGGGTATGTGTCCGGATGAGTGGCTAGGCAAGGATGTTTTCATCATCAAATTCAAGTAATCGTATGGCAAAGAAAGAAAAAAAATGTTGTGGCAACTGCTTCTGGTTCGACAACGAGGATGCTTATGGCCAAGGCTGGTGCATCGATGAGCAATGCGAAACGTCATGCGGTAGTATTTGTGGTAATCACTTAAACAGATAAGCGTATGCCCGATAACGTATATCAATTCTGCGGCAACTGCTATTGGTATGATGTCGATGATGATCACCGTGCTAGTGCCTGGTGTATGAAACGAAAATGTAAGACTTCATGTTTTGATGTCTGTAAAGATCATAAATTTTAGATAGCGTATGGAAATAAATTATAGAGATTATTACCCCCAGAGCGTCTATAAGCATCCGGAGCCTATGGAAATGATGATTCCTACTCCAAAAGACTTTGGGCAGTATTTACAGAATAAACGTAATAGGAGAAGAAAGAAATGACGTTAGAGTTATCGATGGAGGAAAAGGTAATCGTAACCGTTCTTTGGGTGTTCACGATATTCTTTTTGTTGTTGGTTTCCGGAATATTTGAAGGTGGGCATGAGCCTATAAAGCCGCCGAATATTCCGCCACCACCGCCTCCATCTCGCCCTCATCTTCTGCTATTCCGTCGCAGATCAAGATTAAGAACTAACAAAAGAAGAAGATATGTTATACGAAGCAAAAGAAGGAACAAAGGCTTACGAATACATTAAAGGTATTGTCGAAGCTGAATTGCAAGAACGTGTAAGCTACAAGAAGCGAATAGTGGAAGCTATCGGTTCTGATTTCGATAAAGATATACACGTTGAGAATAACTGGCTTCTCACTCGCCGATTTAGAATCGAGAAGATATTGGTAACGCCAGAACAACGGGTTAAATTAGATAAGAGAGCCTGGGTGAAAATCCTTACTCATCGTTTTCCGAGCGGCGTTTATCATTACTTGATTCCCAACGTAAAAACAGAGCAGGGTAGGGCTGTTTCGCAGGTGCTCGCCTCGTATAACCCTGTAGCAGGTTTCAATGATGTAAGAATAGGTTTGAACCTCACGGAGCCAGTGAATAGACCGATTGAGCCGTTTAGGCTCTATTTTTTCAGAAGCCGCGCCTTCGTCTATGTGGATGAGCCAAGCATGAGATTTAGAGAGAAAGATGAAACCTTGGAAGAATTTTCTTTGCAGCTATTTCATCTTGATTTCTATGATGAATTAAATGCAATAAACGAATTTAAACGTTAAAGATTATGGCATGTGATTGTATTAGCAGAGTAGAGAAATTGGTTAAGGCACAGACTAACGAGAGCGGTTGCCTTGATACAAGTATCGGTGTTCCATCGGGCATTGCGATGGTAAACATCTATGGTCTATTCCATAAGCAGAAGAAGGATGGTTCCTTCTGTGAAAAGTGGAACCAGGTAAATATCCTCCCCCAGTATTGCCCTTTCTGCGGCAAGAAATATGTGGAGGATAAAAAAGAAGATGTTCAACAGGAAGAAAACAAGAAGTAGCGTATGAAGATAAATACGAAACAGGTGAAGGAGAAGATTGCAGGCTTTATCTTTGACCTTATCATAGAATCGGGTAGTAAGTCTAAGTTCTTCCGTAAGTACACCAACCATCGTTTCCGCAAGCAGTACGAACGGATGAAGAATGATTCTTATTATCATCAGTATAAACGTAACTGCGATTTAGAAAAAGCGAATAGCAAGCTGTATGATAAGATCAGCGCTTTGGATGATAGACTTCATTCTATCTATAATGCGGTGAAAGTCGTAGCCACGGAGTACCCTAAGAACATCCCGTGCCCTCACGGAGAAAAGGATGAAGTAAACGATTGCCCTGTCAGAACAGATTCCACTGAATGCTGGTGCTGCCCAGGTCACGTTTGCAGAGTACCCGAAAATGGTACCATCATCTGCTGGAACAAGAACTTTGAACAGAGTGAGGATTTAGAAAATAAAGAAAAATAACGAAGAGTAATAATCAGTAACAAAGAAATTAATAGAAAAAGATATGTCAAAGAATAACGATTATCTTGTAAAAGCAAAAGAGTACCTAGCCGCAATGAAGACTATGTACAATCTAGAGCAGTTGGCAGATGGGGTCCGTCCTGATAAATACAAGTACATCTGTCAAAAGTATGGTATTGATGAGAACGAAGCCATGAATATGTACTCTGTTCTTCAGAAGATGAAGAAGGAATATTATATGGTGAACTATAAGAACTCGGCAGCTTTGGAGCGCGTCCTGGCTATTGCTGAGGAAGCCTATGTTACCTACAAACATGATCGTGTTGATTTTTATGTAGAGCTACACTCCCCTGAAACGAGATACAAGTATATCCTTGTAAGTTTCCACAAACCAGGCGAAAAGTTGGTTCAACAGGAGTTCAATATAACAGACCCGAAAACCTTTCCGGCTGTCACCGACATGATGAATAGCGGCTTCGAGATTGCCGGTATGTCACGACAGGCAGACGAGATAGAAAGTACAAAGTACGATGGAGTCGATGACAATAGAAGGATTTACATCCCTATTTATGATGGCGACGTGCTTCTCTGCTACTTAGAGAATCCTGACAGTATTTTCTCTCATCATAAAGAATGTGGTCTCTATCTCTGCCATGCTGGTGTTTATCATCGCCTCGTCTATACTCCTGGCAAGGGGTACGTAAGACATCATGAGCCAGATGAGGATGAAGATTTCGAGTTGGATATTAGCGAAGAGTCTTTCAGTCAGTACGTCTTGACATTATCTAAGAGATTTCGCAAGTTGGGTAACATCCATTCCGGCATCGATTTCCTCATGGAAGAAGATAACAAGGAAAAAAAATAAGTATATGGAAACAGAAACAAAAGAAATCCCTGTTAAGGGAGCATTGATTTACCAGCCGCAGGGTGCGGCTGGTGAATATGCCAAGTGGGCAATCAACCTATATAATGGTTGTTCCAACGGTTGTACTTATTGCTACAACCGCAGAGGGGTGTTGAGTTATACTTTTGAAGGGGAGCCAACCCCCAAGGCTATCCTGATCAATAAAACGGGGGGTATTGTGGATAAACTTATCTTAGCGCATGTTAAGGATGAAAATCCCGAAAAAGGAGACCTTCCGAAAGACCTTTTCCAAAAAGTACTTGAAAATGTTATCTTTGATTTGATTAATAAGGATATGGAGAAGATTGGGCAGTCTCGCCTGATAGAAGATGGAGGTGTATTCATGTCGTTTACTTGTGACCCACTCGCTACCGAAGAGAATGTGCAGCATTCTACGTTTGTTGCAACTGTTTCGCTTCTTAGAGAGAGCATACCCGTAACGTTGCTGACTAAGAATGTAGAATGGTTAGAGGATGAAAACTGGAAGAAATGTCTTGAGTGCTATCCGAGATATTATGCAGATGATAATTATCTTGCATCGCTTACTATCGGTTTCACTATCACCGGCAAGGATAAACTGGAGCCTAATGCTCCTTCTACAGAGAAGCGTATCGAAGCCCTGCGTAAACTGCACGATGAATATAAGATAAAAACTTTCGTGTCTCTAGAGCCGATAACGAGTCTCGCTGCCGCCTCGGAAGTAATCAAGGAAACATATCAGATTACGGACGAGATACGTATTGGTGTTCAATCACCTATCAAGAAAGATAGATACGATGCGATGGAGTTTATCGGTTTCGTTCTTGCTATCAAGAGCCTGGCGGATACCCTCGATTGCCGTTTCATGGTAAAGGACAGCATGTATAAGCAGGCAGAAACTTTTGACGATACTTCCTGTCGTATATGCGTTAAAGCTCTTGATGAAATAAAAAAGATTTATGAATCAAAACAAAAAGAAAATGATGAAAAGTAAATTGAAGTATTACGCCCAGGTTATCGGTGTTAACCTGTTGGCATTTTTGATACCCGTTCTTGCCGTTGTCCTTATCTATGGTCTCGGCAAGTTGAAGAACATCTGTTCCCACCCTTGCGTTCTGTCACAGGAGATATACGATTGCTGTCTAGAGGCAACTATCGTAGTGTTGGCTGGTTTCTCCGTAGGTTTCTGGCTTCTTGCCTGGGCAGATAGCTGGAGAAAGACAAAGCTCAGAGTTCTAAAAAGTAGAAAAGAGCGTGAGGAATTAGAATTGCGTTTCAAGTTAGAGGTAGATCCTATCGAGGAGAGAACGGAGCAGAAGAATACGCCTACGCTTGGTGATTCCGAGTTTGAGGATATTTCCGGCTTGACGGTTAAGGAGATTTATCACCTTTATCAAGGTCGTAAGGTCCTGATTATAGCAGCGGGTAATGTAAAAGGAAATTTCTGCGGCCGTCTTGCTGGCTATGACAATGAAGGTTCTATCCTTTACATAGGTTTCACTGATTGCTGCCTGGACTCTTACTCTCTGGATGATATAAACGCTATGCGTAATATAAATCCCGAAGTCAGTTTCGTAGAACCAGGATATAAAACTTACGATTGTCGTATTCCTAGCCTTATCCGTATCTGTAAGTAAGAATTATAAAAGTAAGGAAAAGAGTAAGGAAAAGAGTAAGGAAAAGAGTATGGAAAAGAATTATTTATTTGATGTTGATGGCTTGCTGCAGGTGCTGCAAGCCATCAAGGAGGAGAAGCCGGTTGAGTATCGCCCATTAGAGGAACCTGATTGGAGAGATTTCGACCCAGAGAATTGCGACATTGATACCGAAAACTGCAATTATCGTGTCAAACCTCGTGAATACGGTAAGAATATCGGTACCACGCCTATTTCTCCCGAAGATTTGCAGGAGGATAGAATCTACCTCCTGAGAAGTAAACTTGATGCCGGAACGATCGAGGGCTTTATTTGCGTAAGATACAATGAGTGGAGAGCAAGAAAGATAATCTTACTGCATTTCTCCTGGCATTGCGAAGATGTTTGCGCTATGCTCAGTGTAGGTGATCCTGATGTGGATTTCTGTTGTAGCGAGCGGTCTTTTGGCTTCTCTAACAATATTGGTCCTAATCTCGTGACGAATAACTTTGATGGCGTTTCCATCTACGACCCTTCTCTGTCACAAGTTCAGATGTTAGAGTCTAAACTGCATGAGATAGGCTATGAACACAAGAACGGTAAAATGCAGAAGATTGATGGGAACAAATCGTAAACAGATACCCCTCCTTACTAAGGAGCAGATAACAGAGCAGCTTCTTCAGCAGCACCTGCGAAGCTGGAAATCGAACCCTAAGTACATCGTAGAAAATCTGTATGTGTTCGATTGGGAGAGCGATATGCTCATCAAGACTCGAAGCGGATATTGGTTTGAGGTGGAATGTAAAATCTCCCTCGCTGATTTCAAAAATGATTTCATCCACAAGTGGCAGAAGCATGAATTGATGAAGACGGGAGGTGAGCAGCGCTGCCCGAACTATTTCTGCTATTGTGTACCTTGGTACCTTAGTGGGAAAGTACTTACCCTCTTACCAGATTATGCCGGATTGATAGTCCTAACAGAAGATGGCAGACTGAAAGAGATAAAGCGCACTCCGATGTTGCACAATAACAAGTACACCAACGAGGAGCTGAATCTATGCGATAAGTTCTATTACGCCTACCGCAACTGGAAGCTGGCTCTTGAAAAGCAGCAGCCCACCGAGGCAATCAAGCGCTTGAAAGATGAGATTGCTTTCCTCAAGGCAGAATATAAGGCCGTAGCCGGGTGTGATATTAAGGACGCATTTTAATGATTAAAAGATTTATAGATTATGGAAAAGATTGAATTTACAAAGGAACAGATAGAAAAGATAGCTGAAGGCATCAGCGTTATCTGCTTTCGTTCTAACTCGGAGGCAAAGAAATTTTTGCTTATGGAATATCCGAAGGTTAAAGATGTGTTTGATTACTCCTGTATCTGGGATGAGCCTATATATAATAAGGAACATCAAAAGGAGGTAAGAAGTGTACTGCCTAGTTTTGAGGCAGTGCATACTTTCGGCTCATCGGCTTTATTCAAACCGACCCTTGCTGAGATTATCCAGGCTTGCCCTATCAACCTTCTTGGAAACTTTAACGCTGTCACCATTCATTATAATGGTTTTATAGAGGATGCTTCCAAGCATCAGAGTATCGTGACTCCTTACGTGATTTGTGAGAAGAAGAAGCCATTTGTTCCTTGTTTCAGCGACGAAGAGGAGAAGAAGCTACACCCTTCGCCATTGAAGATAGGCGACCTTGTTGGCACTATCATCGACGAGTTCTGCCAGGTAAGCATTGATGTTATCCAGCCCGATACCCGCAACCTTCAGACATTGTTTGATGGGCCGATGAATGAAGTTCCCGAGAAATACCTGGATAAGCATTTCCGCCCGATAGAGATTATCAAGGACAGCGAATATAAGATTCATTTAATCATTAACTAAGCTTTCTAAAGCAATAGATTATGTTTGAGATATACGTTAAAATGAAGAAAAAAAAGTGCTGGAAACTTGCTATAGAGGTTCCCAACGCTTGTGGTGGGATGCCTCACCTCTGGATGTATTTGGAAAAGAAATACCTTCCATCTTACGTACCGGTAGGAGCTGATGGAAAACCGCTGGAGCTGGACTGGGTGAAGGAAAAACAGACAAAAGGTGAATATGTAAGCCGATGGATATGTGCTTCATCCAAAAAGGAGATCGAGGATTTACAGAAAGATTTTCGCCTAACTTATGAGGAAATGATGGTATTCAGATCTACCTTTGATTTTGCAAAGGTTCTAGGCGAAGATATACCAGTTTATCTTGAATGCTTAAAGGTTGTCGCTGACGAGTGTGGAGGTATATATCCACAACAATACGAAAAGTTGAGTGCCTTTATTAAGACACACAGCATAAATGACATAGAGGCAATCGCTTTCAACCAGACAAGCGTAAACTGTGCCTGTGATTTCTTTGGCAACAGATATAATGAGCCAGCAGATAACTTCTGGGACTGCATGTGTCCAAAGGATTTTTATGACAATCTTAGAAAAGATTGTGATACTAAAGACGCATTTTAATGATTTTAAATAGATATAAAAATTATGAGTTTATATACAAAACAAGAAAAGGTGAAATCCCTTTGGCATCCTATTACCGATGAGGATTTTGATATTGACTTCAGCAAACCGTTTATCGTTTGCGGCGATGATGCTTCTCTCTTCATCGTGGAAGATTTGCCAAATATGTTTTACTATCTGGACGAAGACCGCTTCTATGATGTCAAGGCGCAAGCCTTGTCTGAAGAAGGCAAAGAGGCATTTCGAGAATTTTATGTCGGCTATATGTATCTCGATGATGAGTTCTACCAGGCGATAGAATGGGCAGAAGGAAAGTATCTAGAGGACGTGAAGGGTAATAGAGAAAGACCGGATTTGTTTGTTATGACCAAAACGGGACCGAGAGTATTCGACCATTTCGATTTCGAGCAGGATGGCAGTCCTTCAGGTTATTTAACCAGTGGATTGAGTAAGGATTTCGCGCAGAAATCTCCCGAGTCGTACCTGGTAGATTATGTCATCAATCTGAACCACGTTCCCGCAACCTCCCTCAATGCTCTGTTTATGGCTCCAACCGATAAGCCTAAAACCGCTTATGTGGTAACATCGGGCGAGTATAGCGACTACCGCGTCGATGGAGTATTTTCTGATAAAGAGAAGGCAGATTCGTTCGTTACTAAAGCCGAGGATAGAACTATTGAACAATATAATATTGATGACGAGGAGCAGCTTCGGGAGGAAAACTGGTACAGAATTGATGTTCATATGTGTACATCTTCAAAAGTGAAGAATGTTTTTGTTGATGATTTACGCAAGTCTGGTGAGTATTTCGATGCGGTAAGGTTTATACTTAGAGAAGATGCAGACGATTATTTTTCATTTTTTCTGAAAGCTCTCAACCGTGATAAGGCAAAAGCAATAGCTTTGGAGCGTTTCCATGCTCTGTTGGCAGTAGAGTCTTCTCATTTTCCTATGTTAAGATGGACGCGTGTCATAGGTCCTTGTTATAGTTCTGATGATTTTCAAGAAGGTCTCGTATTTGGTTATTTCGATTATAAGGCTTATTTTTATTCTAATTCTAGATTGGAGCGAATACAAGACCTGTTTATGAAGATAAAGGACTCTTTGCCTATTTCATTAACCGAAGAGGAGGAGGATAGTATCGACTGGCAAAATCTAACAGAAGCCGTTTGTGTACAGCTTATGAATAATCATGGCTTAAAGATAGAAATGAAAAAAGATTTGCCTATAGAGTTAATTTGATTAATAAGTAACTTCAAGAATTTATAGAAAAAGAAGATATGATGATACAGATTCAAGATTGGAAATGTGACAAGAAAATCGTGGTCGTGGATGAAATCAATCATGGCACCGTGCAGGTGGAGATACCGAAGCCTGGAGAGTATAAGGATAAATATTATCAGCATGCCGATTGCGCCATCTACAACCTTTGGGTGGATGAAAAATATCGCAAGCAGGGTGTGGCACGTCTTCTGATGGAGACTGCGGAGAAGGAAGCCAAGAAATTAGGATGCAAGTCTGTGCAGTTGGAATATGATAAGGAGAGCGAGTCTTTCGTTCTTCAGTGGTACAAGCGCCTTGGCTACGTGGTGACGGCTTGTGGCATAGGCGGTCCGCTGCTGCTGGTAAAGAAGCTTTGAGGCGACTTGTCCCCACCACTCAAAAATAATTTCGTAACTTTGCAAACAGAAATAAATAATTTTGTTTTTCATTCTAAATATTTAATGAGTTATAAGGTTTGTGTAATTACCAGACTGCAAGGAGTTGCAGCGTTTTAGATTATTCATTATGATTCTAAGGGCTTCTTCACTGCGAAGCGGGGGAGCCTTTTCCCATTTACTTTTTAGATATTTCTTATATATATAGATAATGTATTAATTTCCAAAAACGCAGAAGGGCGGGTGTCGTGATGACATCCGCCCTTTTATTTTTAAACGTTCCTTCCGTCCGGCAGTACGAACCAACCGATATTTCCTCGCCAGAACTTGCAGCCCAGATATAACGAGTCGAAGGCATCGGTGAAGTCAGTACGCTGCTGCAACGGCAGGTTGTCTTCCGTTTCCGGCTTCTTCTCCTGGCTCTTATCCTTTCGGAATCCCTGATAGCCGATGCTCACCTCACAGAGCTGCAGGGCAATAATCAGGTCGGGATTGTTGGGCTGATTGATACGGATGGCAGGATATTCGATACCGGCAAGACCATTATTAATGATACGGTGCTTTACCTCGTGCTCCTCCGGCACACCCATATCTATCGCCGTCACGTTCCAGCCATTGCGCTCCAACTCTTTTATGACTGCCTGGTAGAATTTCTCATCGGTCAAAGCATACGATGCACCCTGCTTTGCGGTGGCATCGTAGTAGTAAACCACATCACGGTTCACGGCCCTCTTCGGAGCATAATAATGTGAGAAATCATCTACCAACTCCCTCAGCTTGCGCTCGTTCTTTACATAGAAGCTCTTGATTACATTCACTGCCTCCACTCCGTCACGTTGATATACCTGACCTACCACCAACGTATTGATGTTGGCGTTATAGTCAAATGCGAGATAGAGAGGAAGGTCGTTCACGCAGTCGGCATCCATACGGCAGTCGTTTCTCTCGGACAGTTCCTTCAAGTCTGGCTGATAGCTCTCTGATGTAATCTTCTTGCCACCGATGATGCCCGTAGTCTTCTGAGTGCTCCAGTTGGCTTGCGAAAGGGGGTCTATCTCATCGCAGGTGTAACCGTGAACATGATCTATATCCAGGTTAGAATAGAAACCATCATTAGATTTTTTGATTTTCACGTTCAGGATGGAAACCATGAAGGTATAGTTAGGCAAATCTCGCTTCATCGTGCGGATATAGTCTTCCGTAAGCAAATCTACATTGTCGAGGGTAGAAGCACGCCTAACGAGGAATGCCGAACGGCGAAGCTCTCTCAGATAGTCGTCTCGAAACTTATCCGCCTTGTCAAACATCTGCATTTCCCACCATTCTTCTTCCGTAAACAGATATTCATAATCATAGATGAGTTCTGCATCCGCTGCATCCACCAGCTTATAGCTTACCGCCATATCCACCATGTTCTTTGTGAGCTGGTTGCCGTGGTTAGGAAGAATCTTAAACTGCCCCTCGTGCTTAATCATCTTGAGGGCGATGGCACGTATCATCAATCTCAAATCGGGTGGCACGGCATGGGGAGTATGCCCGGTCTTCTTGGCATTATAGATAAGGTCGTTATAGCGGATAATCTTGTTTGCATAGTCTTCCAACTGCTCCTGCACCCATCTGTAAGTCTTACCTTGAAATTTACCTGATTCTATTGTAAGATCAAGCTTCTCCTCCTCTCGCTCCAGCCAACTGCCCTTGGTGGTAAGCGAAGCATCAGATAGGAATCTCGTCGATTTATAGAGCGGGTTGTAATCAGTAAAGTTGATGTTGCCCAAAGGGTGAGTCTGGCCTGATAACGCCGGCATCAACTCATCGGTTACTTTCTTGTAAGGGAAGAATCTCGCCTCGTCACCTACCATCGCCGAAAAAGTGTAGCTGTTGGCACTTGCGGTCTGCGAGAGGGAGATGAGCACCCACTGGGCACCATTGGCAAACCAAATGATATTGTCATAGCTTTTCGGCTTAAAGATAGCCTCACGAGCGTGCTTTGGCGGTCGTCCCCAACCGAAATGAATGCCCTGCGTAAAGCCGAACATTCGTTCCATGGCAGCCATGGTACCAGGAATAGTCTTGCCGAATCCCTGCTGTCGTGATACGGCTACCCAGGCTCCCAGCATACCGGGCATGGAGTTAGAGGCCATCCAGACGTATGGAGCCACAAGGCCGTCGGTTTTACCCACACGTCTTGCGGCAATCACCCTTTCATCCTTCGCAGCCATATATAATGACTGCTGCTGGAATTTGGTTAGGTATATCAAATGTGGTTGTTGCATAATAATAAAAATGTTATCCTGAATGTATGTTGATTTTAGAATAGAGTAGGCTGTGCCAACTCTAACTTGATACGCTTACAAGCCTTGTCGTAATATTCTTTGTTTAATTCAAATCCGATGAAGTTCCTCTTTTCTCTGATGCAGGCGATGGCGGTAGTGCCGCTGCCCATGCAGTTATCAAGAACGCACCCCCCCACATTGGTATAAGTACATATCAGATAGCGGAGTAAATCTACTGGCTTCTGGGTAGGGTGGAAGGTATCGGCAGAATGTTCTTTGTCGAAGCATATAATGCTCTTTGGGAATTTTTCATCTGATACGATAGTAGGCACTTCTTTATGATCGCCGTAGCAACCTCGCTTTAAACTATGAGAACCATCGCCTCTTCGATGATTCCTTTGATGTGGCGCACATTTTACCATCTGAGGATTGTAGATAGGTTGTTTCCGATAGAATACTGCTATATCCTCATGCGAGCGCAGAGGCATTTTGTTGGCATTCAAAAAGCCTGTTACCCGCTGCTTGCTCCAAATAAGATTATATTTCCAGAGTTTCGGCTGCGACATCATAAGTTGTGCGGTAAACATGCCCTGGCAGAAAAGGATAATCGCTGCATTGGGTTTGGTTATGCGCAGATATTCCTTCCATAATGGCTCAAGCGGGATAATGCTATCCCAGCCACCGCCCTCACTCTTTTTATTGAGAACGCCATACGGCAAATCGCAGATAATACAATCCACGCTTGCGTCCGGAATCTTTTTCATTCCTTCCAGGCAATCCTCATTATAAATCTTATTTAATTCCATTGTAATTATATGTTTTAGAATAGGCTCGGCTGCGCCATTTCGAGTTGAATACGCTTGCAAGCCTTGTCGTAATATTCTTTGTTCACCTCAAAGCCGATAAAGTTCCGCTTCTCTCTGATACAGGCGATAGCAGTAGTGCCGCTGCCCATGCAGTTATCGAGAACCAAATCACCTTCATTAGAATGCTTGGCTATGATTTGCCGAATCAAATCTACTGGCTTCTGGGTAGGGTGAAATCTATCCTTTTCATGGCAGATAGGGTAAGAATATACGCCATTATCGTACTCGCTTTTGAATATAGGAGACGAACCTTTTACTGCACAAACGGCAAATTCCTTGGCGTTCGTGAGATAGTTAATCTTACTATTAATAGGAACGGGGTTTGTCTTCTGCCACTCTATCAATCGTAGCTGATTAAAGCCCGCTTCCTCCATCGCTTCTTTTACGATATTGATTTTCCACAAATCGTAAAAGCAGACGATATATCCGCCATCCTTTAGACATCGATATGATTCCTTAATCATCTTTTTTATATCAAAAGCGTCAGGTTGGTCCCATTCCCCAAAATCAATGGATATACGAAATCTGTCGGTGTCTTTTCCTGTTGGCTTAGACTTAGCATAGTTAGAATCCCGAGAAATTGCGTATGGCGGGTCGGTTATTATCAGCGAGATTGAATCCTTGCCAATCTTCTTGATCCCCTTCAAGCAATCCTCATTGTATATCCTATTGCATTCCAGTAGGTCGTCACCATTTCCGTTCCAATAATCGGCATAATCGTTAAACTTATCTTCTTCGGTTGGTTCCAAGCTAGTGAATGTGGTACCGCATCGGTCACAGCGATATGTATTTTCTACTCGACCATCTGGTACGTCGTTCTCTCCGCACCAAACAATACCCCCACCACAAGTAGGGCATTGAAGTGAAACGATTTCAAGTATTTTGTCATAAAGTCTAAACTATAAATTATTAACTCTTAACTTTCCTACATGCCATTTCGAGCACACCTTGCACTGTTATGCCGTATATCCGGCAGCCATGATTTTAGGGTGCAGTTTCAGAAACTCGCAGGCTTCATCCTCACTCTCGTAGGCAATCTTGGCTTTCCAGCCGTGGCTGCTTTTCCTCGTCCAGTGTTCCGGATCAGGACGGAAGGGAGGTATCTTGTTGGGATGATGATTTCCGTATCGCTTACTCATCGGCTGGTTCCTCCTTCATTTCTTTAGCCTTTTTGTCAGCCTCCTTCTCTTCCATCACCTCTTCCATGTAGTCGAAGTAATCAGGAGCTTTTTCCGGAGTAGCATTCAGACTCTCCTCATCGGCTATCTGCTGCATATCCTTCACCGTCAAACCGTACTTGCGAGCCATCTTGCGCTTGTACTCATCGGTATAGTTGATGCGGTCGTGCTTCACGATGCTTACATCCTGCGTAATGGCAATGCGGCTCATATCCGGCATCTCATCCGTAGCGTCCTTATCTTCTACGAAGTTGCCATATACATTAGCCAGGGCTTGCATACCCTTATCCACCGCGCGGTCGTTGTTCTGCTGTTTACCGGTACGAATCAGCCATTCAGCGCTGCTCAGATACATCGCCTTGTGGCGAGGACTTTCGTCGGTCTGAAAGAAGCGGATGATATGGTTGCATACCGCCACATCATTATTCAGTTCCGTAACCGTTCGGGGTTTGATATTGCCTTCATCGTCAATATCAATATGCAGCGCCATTACCATTTCCTGCGCCTCTTTGTTGCCCTGTCCTGCCTGGCTCACGAAGAGCGTATAATCGCGCCGTGCGATATTGCGGCAGGTGGTACGCGGGTCTATGTCGTTGTTCTGCACCCAGCGTTTGTAGAACTCAGCACAAATCTGCATGCGGTACCGCTGTTCCAGTTTGGGGAACATCGTCTCCATGCTGAGACCATTTGATAGCCACTTGTCTATCCTCTGCAGGGTGTTCTGTGTTAATTGGCTCATCTCCTTATTAATGTTTAATGTATAAAATGTATAATTGGTGGAGCATCGAAAAACGAATTTCGTGTCATTCGTGTCATTCGTGTTCAAAAACCCCGAACCCCCGGAAGGCTATATACCATCCGTACATCTGATTGCAAAATTACGAAATCTCCCCTAAATGGTTGGGACAAGAAAATCCCTTTGTCCCCATCTCTCAATTAAAAACCGATACCTTTGCAATAGTATTAAGAAAACATAGGATAACATTAAAAAGAAAAAAAAATGCAAAGTTTAATTCCAACTCTTACAAGGTTTCTTGCAGCCATTATCGGCTTAGTGTGGTGCACACTGGAACCATCTCTTAACTACATTGCCGTATGCTTCTTCGCCCTTGTCTGCGACTGCTATACGGCATGGCGCTGCAACTGCCGCATCTATTCCCGCTATCGGGAGGCTATCAAGAAAGATCCTCGATGCAAAATTGATGGGAAACTGAAATCTAAGAAAATGGCAAAGATGGTGAAAGATTTTTCTGTCCTCATCCTTGCGATATTCTTAGCCACGATGGTAGATACCGTCATACTCGATTTCCAGAACCCTCTCCATCTCGCCAACTATCTTGCCGCCATTTATTGTGGTGTGCAGCTCGTGAGCATCCTCGAAAACGAGAGCACCTGCAATGGGGCACCCTGGGCAAGAGTGATGCAGAAGATTGTGGCCGATAAAACCGAAAGGCACTTCAATGTGAAGCTGAAAGACTTGATGAAGGAAGCAACAGAAGAGGAGGATAACAAGGAAGAGGCTACTCCGGAAGAGGATAAGAAGAAAGAAGATGATAATGACAACTGGATTCCGCAGAAACCGGCAGACCCAGTAATGGGCATGTAATGTGCCAATATCTCTTAATTTCTGTACGCTATCAGTTAATAATGTGTTAATAACCCTTTGAATTATGACAATATCAAATGTTTTGGAACACTGGGCTACGATCTACAAGCCCTTATCCCACGACCCGACAAGCAAGAAGCTGGAGGATCAGAGTTTCTTCCGCATTCGTGATATTGACGAGGAAAATATCTTTTCCCGCAACGCCAATATCATTCACTCTCCCTGTATGCTCTATCGTGTAGTGAACTCCGGAGAGTTGAAATCGGATAAGCAAGCCCTGATTACTTATCAGGTCTGTTTCCTTACCCGACTGAAAGACTCCTCTGTTACGTTGGGCAGATATGATGGCAGCAAATTGCAGGCTGCATCGGATGATCTGATGGAGTATTGTGAAGACCTTGCGTCCTATCTCACTCAGCTTCGCCGCACAGGTATTTGTCCTATCACTGGCAGAAACTTCAAGACGGAAGAGCCTAAATTGGGCATAGAATTATCATCCGTCGATATAGAGAGTTTTGCCTATGGTGTAAACCCTCTTTTCCGTGGTCCGAGCTGGCTCCTTGCCGATTGTTATTGGCAGACCATTCGTCCGCTATATAACTTCCAATGTGAAAAGGAGCAGAAATATATCATTCCTGCATCGACAGAAGGCGGAAAGGAGGGATAAGCTATGCCTATCAGAACTCAACCTATCAAATCGCCCTTTGCACCCCTGAAAGAGGTGGCAGGTGTATATCTGAAACAAGCCCTTCTCGATATAGAAGTCAACTTCAATACCCAGAAGATTTATCCGGTAGAGGTATATCGTGGCTACGAGAAGGTGAACAAATACCGCGAGGAACATGGCATGTGGTACTCTACGGGTGAAGGTAAGAAATCCTTTGAGGGTACGGTATATCAGGCTGATGAAAAGACGGGTAATCTGATGGTAGGAATCCGCTATAACGATTATCTCCGCTATGTGGATATTGGTGTAGGTTTGACGGGTGATCCTCGTGACCCTGCAGCCCATATCACTGCCGACAAGGTGGACCGCTCGAAGAAAGCCAAGTTCAAAACCCGCTACATCGGCAAATGGGATAGAAGGGCTGGTAAATCTCATCGTCCTGCCATCATGCGCACGGTGAGAAGACTGAAAACGAGATACGAAAACCATCTTGCAGATTACTATGGCTATCAAGGCTTGTTGCAGATAATGAATGCCCTGGAAGGTAAAGATGAGTAACTTTATAAGTATTCATATTTAAAAACAGAAACAAAATGGCAAAGAATAAAACAGAGGCTATCATCACGCTCAATGGCCAGCAGCCGCTCCAGGTACTGAAGCAGTTGCAGGAGGCGGCCAAGGGCATATCCGACCAGATAGATGCGGCTCAGGCAAAGCTGAAAACCCTGAAGCCGAACACTGATCCATATAAAGCCCTCGATGCGACCATCAAGGATTTGAAGAAGCAGTATGATTTGCTGGCTTCTGCGCAGATTAAGGATATTTCGGCCAATGAGCGTTTGCAGAGCGTAGTAAACCAGCTTAGTAATACTTCACTTCGCAACCTGCGCCGTGCATTGGGCGACGGCAAGCGTCAGCTTGAAGGCTTGTCAGAGGCAGAACTGGAGCAGGCTAATTCCATCCGCGAGATGATGAAGACAGTAGGCGACCAGATACGTCTGCTGGAAGGAAAATACGTGAAGATACGCGAGGGATTGGCAAGCATTGGTACGCAAAGCGATCAATGGCTCAGTAAGGCTATTTCGCAGCAGAAAGACCTTATGGACTATACTCGACGCGGCACGAAGGAATATAAAGAGCAGGAGCAGGTGATGCAGATGCTCACCGCCGAGCAGAATAAGCGCAATGCTGCCATTTCTGCCGAAGCTACTGCCAAGCGTCAGGCTCAGTTCAAGCAGCAGGTAGCATCGTCAAGACAGATGCTTTCTTCTACCGACACGATGAAGGGTCACTCTCAAACTGAGATTCAGACCGCCATTAATACCCTGAAACAGGCACAAGGTCAGAGCAATATCGGTGGTAGCGAGTGGAAGCAGTATGCCGACGAGATAGCCAAGGCAGAGGAACGGCTTGCATCGCTTGCCGGAAAGGTGAAGGAGGTGAAGCAGGTGATGTCCGAAAAAGATGCCAAGGACACCATCACCTTTATGGATAGCCATACTGAAGGTGAGGTGCGTGAGGCTATCAATACCATCAGACTTCTTCAATCGCAGACTCATATCGGTAGCGAGGAATGGAAGAAATACGCCATTTCTATTGCCGATGCAGAGGAAAGCCTGGCAAAGCTAACCGGCAAGGCAAAGGAAGTGAAGGAAGGTCTTTCGCTTACTGAGACTAACGAGCGGATGAAGACGTTAGGCGAGCAGTCAGAGCAGAGTTTGCAGGATATGCTCAGAGTTCTTCAGGAAGCTAAAGGTTCGATGGAACCATTCTCTAAGGAATGGGAAGACCTGGCTGTGAAAATCGAGAACGTCAAGGCTCGCATGGCAGAGGTTGCCACCAATTCTCCTTTCGAGCGCAATTACGAAACCGCCCAGAAGATGGCTCGACAGGACGGCTTGCTGGATAAGGAGGGTTATCTTCGCAGTCCGACTAAGAACGACCTGGAATGGTCGAAGAGTTACCTTCAGAAGGAGTTGGGCAATACCTCTCCTTTGGAGACAATCAAGATAAATGAGATAAAGGAAGCTCTCGGCATGCTCGATGAACGCCTCAGTGTGTTCAAAGATAATGCCGACAAGTCTGCCATGTCTGCCGAGAAGCTGAATGAGGTTCTTGGCAACATGAAGACAGCATCCCTTGATGATTTGAAAGCTGCATCTGCCGAATTGAATAAGCAGCTCGGCAAGCTGGCTCCGTCTTCCGATGCAGCCAAGCAGGTGAAGCAGCAGTTGCATGCCCTGGATAAGGAAATCAAGCAGGTAGAGGATGATGTGGTGGATGTGAACGATGTCATCGCCCGAAGCAAGAAGGGAAAGGCTTCCATTGAGGAAATGAAGAAGGCTTACAGCCAACTCGAATCAGAATTAAAGAAGGTAGAGACTACTAGTAAGGAGTTCTTTGATAAGCAGAAAGAGTTGAAGACGCTGCAAGCGAATATTGATAAGGCGACAGGCTCAATCAAGATTCAGAGTAGTGCTTGGCAAACTGCATTGAAGAATCTTACGGCGTATATGGGTCTTTTTCAGGCAGCAGGAAAATTGAAAGATGTTATGACCTCTGCCATTAAGAAGAATTTTGAATTTTCCGGCTCTCTGACTGATATTCGTAAGGTCAGCGGTTTGGTGATGGAAGATGTTAACAAGTTGGCTAAAGAGTTGGCTAAGATTGACACCCGAACCTCTATTGATGGTCTTGCCCAGCTCGCCTATCAGGGTGCAAAACTCGGTATGGGTAAGTATGGTGTGGACGGTATGGCTCAGTTTGTAAAAGTTGCTGATAAGATTAATGTAGCCATCGGCGAGGAGATGGGAGAGGAAGCACTTCCTGCTCTTTCTAAGATGGTAGAAACGATGGGTCTTATCCCAAAGATGGGTATCGAAAAAGCGATGCTTGCTACGGGTTCAGCTATGTTCAAATTGGCTTCTACCTCTACTGCTACATCTGGCAATATCGTAGAATTTGCTAAGCGATTGACGGGTGTATCTCGTACTGCAGGTATTACTACCGACCAGTTGCTGGCTCTTGGTTCTGCATCTGATTCCCTCTTCCTGATGCCGGAAGTAAGTGCTACGGCGATGTCTAAATTCATCGTAGCCTTACAGAAAAACCATAACCTTATCGAGAAGGATTTGGGTATTCAGCAGGGTACCATCAAGAATATGTATGCCGCAGGTCATGCAATGGATGCCATTGTGATGGTTCTTGAAAAGATGCGAGACAAGGGCAATATGAATGCTCTGGGCGGTATCTTTAAAGACCTTGGTTCTGATGGCCAGCGACTCGTTACCGCTATGGTAACTATGTCGAAGAATGTTGATGTGCTGAAAGATCATCTTTATGAATCACAAGAGGCATTTGAGGAAGCTACAGCTGTAACCGATGAGTATAAGATGCAGCAGCAAAGTGCCATTGGTGTTCTCGAAAGAGCCAATAATCTTTGGGAAAAAGCATTTGTTAGTCCGGAAGGAGTGGATAGCGTAAAAGCCCTTGCTGATGCCTGGTACAGCGCATCTCAAACGATATTGCAAAGTCCTTTGTTCAACAAATCTATGGAGGCTTCCATTGGGGCAGTCGTTAAATCAGTTCAGCTTCTCGTATGGGCTTTGCCTTCTTTGATGTATTACCTGGCAGGTCTGGGTGTATATAAAACGGCAATGTTCTTCTGGGAAATGGGTAAAGCGATTAAGGCAGCCGCCAAAGCGCAGGCTGGTTTTAACGCTGTAACGAAAGCCAATCCTTATGCTCTTATTGTAAGTCTTATTGCTACTGTGATAGGTTACACTTGGGCATTTGTCAGTGCAAAAAAAGCGGAAGCCGAAGCTACCGAGGAGGCAGCGCGTAAAGCTAATGCCTGGAAGGATAAGTTGAAGGAGGCGCAATCGCAAACCGATACGCTTACCCGAAAGCTCCACTCTTACAAAACTACCCTCGAAGCCCTGAATGTATCGCAGAACGCTCGTAATACTCAGATAGCCCGATTCAATCGTGATTTCCGTCAGTATATCTCTAAGCTGGGTATCGAAATCAAAAGCGTGAGCGACTTGAAGAAGCATTACACGGAGTTGGCACAGGAAATTCAGCGTGCTACTTATTATCGTCTTCGCGAGGAAGCTAAGCAGAGCGTAATGCCTTCTTATCAGATGGATCGTCTGAATGCAGCTAATCGTATCAAGAAAGAACTTGATAAGCTCGGTTTGTATGCAGGCGGTTTCACCCAGAAGAACGTGATGGATATGTTCAATAAGGGAGCGAGTGCAGGTTGGATATGGCAGAAGATTATTCAGGCAAACGTAAAAGATGCCAAGCAGGGTAGTTTCCGCTTCAACATGAAGACCGGAAATTATACTTATACAGATAATAATGGTAAACTTGTTAAGGTCAACCCTACAGGCTACAAAGGCTTATTATCTTCGCTCGCTCACTTCCAGAACGCAACCAAGCGTGAAACGACTAAGGATAAGGAAATCAACGATTACTTTAACCAGGTAGTTAACCTTGATGGTTATACCCCTTGGGTAGAAGATGAACCTGGTACACTCGAAAATGAAGCTCCAGATAAGGATGCCATCCGTGCAGCAAAGCAGGAAGAACGTGACCAGCAGCGTTCCTGGCGTGATGAGTTGAAGCAGAAGCAGGACGAGGCGAGCGCCATCATGGATAACGTTCGCAACTTCTATGAGCGTCAGATTAATGAGAAGCTATCCCAGGCAGTAAGCCTCGGAAGGGATGAGACAGAGCAGAAATTCTACATAGAACCGATAAAGAGACGTATGAATGAAGCTCTTGCTCAAGTGCGCCTTGCTATCGCTGGTCAGGCTAACACCTGGGAGGAGTTCAAGAAGACGATGGATAATGATCTTGTTGAGAAGACCGATGAGACTGGAGTAAATCTTTCTCAAAACCTCCTTGCTTCCATCCAAAAGAATAACGTCGATGCACTTCGTGAGAAGATGGCTCAGTTGGGTAACAGTCTGAACCGCCCGATGAACTCCATCACGTCTGAAATCTTTGCCAAGGCTACCAAGAATCAGCAGAATAATATAACGCTGGAGGCTCAACAGGCAGAAGCTCGGCGAAAGATAGCCCGAGAGCACAACTATACTGGAGCCGTGCAGCAGAGCATGTACGATGATTTCAATCAGATGGGTTTCACCAACCCGACCGATTTTGAGCTAGCGGATGAGGAACGCGCAGAAAAACGCAAGGAGCATATCATCGCCATGTACGAGCAGGCAAGGAAGCAAATCGCCAACCTTTATACAGTTGATGTCAGCAACAAAGAGGGTAGGGGATTGCTGATGCAGGTACTCTTTGGCGATGATCCTTATGCGCTGGGTGCCCGAATCCAAAGCGTATTAGGCAACAATGCGGAAGACTGGAGGGTGTTCTACAATAAACTTATTCAGTATTCCGATGAATATACCGAGGCCCAGAAAAAGACCTACGACCAGGCAAAAAAGATTGCCGAGCAGATGTGGAAAATCAATCAGCGCAATCTCGCCAACCAGGAAGCTCTTCGCAAGATGCAGCAGGAAAGCGCCCTCTTCGGTAAGCGAACCAATATGTGGTCGAACCTCGGTCTCGGTGATCTCACCGCCGACCCAGAGGTGGAGCTGATGAAGATGAAGATGCAGATGGCAGAAGATTATTATGCTTTCGTTTTCAAAAACTCACGCAACAAGCAGCTCCTCGATGAAGCTGACAAGGCTCGGCAGGAGGCAGAACTTGCCTATGTCAACCAGATGGCAACGGCGATGAAGAACCGACTTTCTCAGATGCAACAGCTCGTGCAGCCTATCGAGACCTTCGGTGCAGAAGTAGGCAAGGCCTTTGCCGAAATGCGCAACGATGTAAGCAGCGCACAGGAAGCTATCAAGAACGCCCTGAAGTCTATGCTCGAATCGTGGGGTAATATGGCGCTCAACGATGTGAATACACAGATGTGGAAGGCTATCAACGATGCAGGTGCCAAGCGAGCCAAGAAGAAAGCGCAGCCTGGTATTGATGCAGCAAGAGCCAACGCTGATGCCAATGCTGTTAAGGAAGATTTCTCAAATCTCGGCACGAAGTCTAACCCGATGTATGTGCGACTGGTGGATGAGGGTGCATCTTATCTTACTCAGCAGCCGCAGTCTAGTTTCGAGAATATGAGTTCACGGCAGCAGCCTATCGGTTGGAATCCTGATGGCTCGCCTATCAATCCTAACAGTCCGGCTATTGTGCCTCCATACGCGCCCCCTGCAACCCCCGAGCAGGCGAATAAGCAAGCAGAGGGCAATGGTGCTCCTCATGCGTGGGCACATCGCAATCGAGACAATGCCAATGCGTTTTACCAGGATGCCGCAACGCAAACGGGTGCGGCAGCAGCCGATGCTATCGCAGGTGGCGGTTCCTGGTCCGATGTCGCAGCCGGTATCGGCGGTTCTTTCATCGGTGGCGTAATGAATACCGAGTTCAAGACTGGCGGCGGCAAATCAAAGGAGGATAAGGAGAAAGCCGAGCAGTTGAAGAAGGAGAAGAAACACCAGAAGGAACTGAGCAAGGAGGTAAAGAAGGGCAATAAGGAACGTGAGAAGGTTACCACGCAGGGTGTCAAGAACATCACAGACGTAACTGATGCCGGAAACAAGGAGCAGACCGAGGGTACAAAGATAGCTTTGAATACAGGTATGGCTATGACGGAAACGGCGCTCACTACCAACCTTGCGAAAACGCAAGCCAATAACGAAGCTGTTATCGAGTCGGATGCTGACCGCACGCGAGCAGGAATGACCTTCTCTATCGCTGGTGCCATCGGTAAGTGCTTCGACTTCCTAGGTCCTATCGCGGGGCCTATTGCTGCTGCTGGTGTGATGGCTACCCTGATGGGCTTGCTCCAGTGGGCACTCAATTCTGCATTCAGCGGCGGCAAGAAAAAGAGTAATACCAATACTACCAATACCAAGCTTGTAACTGGTATGCTTACCTACGATTCCGGAAACGTTCAAGACTTGAAGCCATTTGTAGATGACAATGGCGAATTGTACTGGATGGCTGATGATAATGATAAGGAAATGGGTAAAAAACCGTTCATGGCTGATAATGGCGAAGTGTATTGGGCGAAGGAGGATGACGGAAAGCAGATGCAGGGCGTGAAGATGCTCACGTCTCCAACCGCCACTACCGTGAACGGGCAGCCGTCTCTCATAGCCGAGAGAGGACCGGAAATCGTCATTGGTAGGGAAACTACCCATGCGATGATGATGAACAATCCAGGCTTGCTGAAAGCACTCGTGAACTACGACCGCAACTATTCAGGGAGAAACTCAGCAAGAAGGGCATTTGATAATGGCAATGTGGGTGATGTTCTTGCAGCAGGCACGCAAGCAGGCAATGGTAATCTTTCGTCTGGCGCGTCAGCGGCAGGCGACCTGGTTACCGCAAGCATTGCAAGCAATGCGGCGCTCCTGCAAGCCGTGAATGCGCTCATTCAGCGTCTGAATGAGCCTATCAACGCCAAGATTAATATGTTTGGTCGTGGCGAGCTGTATGATAGCCTGAATAAGGCAAATCAGTTTATGAAGAATAAATAGAAGAAGGTTTTGTTGATTATTAGTTGTTAGTTTTTAGGTTAATTAGTTATTTGTTTATTGAGGCTGTTTCGCTGTGAAGCGAGGCAGCCTTTTTTGTCTGCGGATTTTAAATCCGCAGGAACGCCTAACGGACACAATTTCTTTTTGGTCTCATTTTGCGACCAAGCCCATCATTTTAGTGGGCTTTTGATAACTCGCTGATTTAGTGGGCTTTTTGGTCTCAAAAGCATATCTTGGTCTCATTTTTCGCCGAAATTCACTACTATATATAAAATTTTCCGTGTATTTTTTCTTTTCCCTAAAATCAAAATCCCCTAACCTCAAGCTAGAAGTTAGTAGCATTAACGGCTATGCCGTAAACATCAGACAATAAGGTAGTTATGAAGATATAAGAGAATGGCAGCTAGCGGGAGAAATGCTGGATTTTCTACATATTTTCTACATATTCCAAGAATATTTTTGCATTCCTGCGTACATTAGTTTATAGAAATTAATTAAAAAATGAGACCAAAAATAAGAAAATCGCTGAAAAACAAGCAAATAGCGAAAAATCGTAGTGGGCTAGCAGTGGGACAATGGTGGGTCAGCAGTGGGGCAAAATCCTCCATTTTCTTCATTAGGGGACTTTAACATTTCACCCTTCAAAAATAAAATGAGACCAAAATGAGACTTTTGAGACCAAAATCGGGAGTTTGGTCCCATTTTTGAAAAAAACACCCTCTGTGCCCCCGTCCCCAGCAATTCCATCGCTGGTTCTTCCTCTCAAACCTATATTAAATGTTAAAAATATAACTTATTTCAAATATTATATAGCTTACATATACTATTTTCGATTTATTTTTGTATCTTTGCAGCAGATTTTATATAATATAATATATGTAAGGTATGTTTGAGGAGATATGTTCCATCTATCGGGATGCGAAAGATGCACTCGGAAGATACGTCGATATGGAGACGGGCGAGTGCATCACGCAGATGTCTATCCGTGAGTTCTGTCTTACGGATAGGTGGAAGCCGTATGTAGAGAAGCTGAGAGCCATGCGGCAGGAATTTGGCAGCAAGGCGAAGAAGATGCCGGAGTACATCGAAACAAAAAAAATGCTTCCGGGAGCCACACTGAGCGGTCTCTTCCGTCTTTACGAAGACGAAAGCCTTACCCACCCCGGTCAGCGGGTGATGGTATCGAGAAGAGAAACCCACCTGCAGCAGCATACGGGATGGCTCGCCATCGACATCGACCTTCAGGACAATCAGCAGCTTACCAATTTCGAGAATATCCGCATGGTGACTCGCTTCCGTCCGGAGATAGGTCTGTTGATGCGTTCCTGTTCGGGTACCGGATATTTCGGACTGGTTCGCCTGGCTTATCCCGATAGGCACAAGGAGCAGTTCAAGGCTATCCTCAAGGAATACGCAGCCCTGGGCATTGTGCTCGACAAGCAATGCGGCAATATCGGACGTGTGCGCTTCGCCTCATGGGATGATGCCGACCACATCTATATTAATACTCATGTACAGCCATACCAAGGCTTGCAGATGGAAGAACCGCAGGTGATACCACAAGCAAGACCGATGTATCAGCAGCGCAGTTCGCAATCTCCGAGTAACGCCTCCAGTGTTTACGGCAATGGCTACGACAATAAAGCCTTCTGGAATGATCCTCGCACGCAAGACCGCATCATCGAACTCATCGTAAAAGCCTTGGTGAGCCGAAACATCAACATCACGGAAAGCTACGATGAGTGGACCAAGGCAGGTTGGGCATTGAAGGCGCATCCCTATGGCGAACGTCTGTTTCACGAGCTTTCGGCATGCAGTCAGAAATACAATGCTGCTCAAGCATCGCAGAAGTGGCGACAGTTGGGCAGAAGCACCACCGTGAGTTACGATTACCTCATCCACGCCTGCAAGGAGAATTTAGGCCAAGGAGAATATCACTCTATCCTGCAGCAGGTATGGAGGGAAAGAGGCTAATAAGAAAAGTTTTTTAAATACGTATAAGATTATGGCAAAGAGAAATGTAAAAATCCCGAAGGGGTCATGGCTCGACCAGAAAGGTCAGCGATGGATGAAAGTAATATTCGATGTAATGTCCGGTTTCGGGGGGGGGTGAAAAGTTCATCCGTCAGATCAATTTGGACTTCACCTGCAACTTCGATTTCGGACTGAAAAGATATGTAGTTAATATGGATGATTATGGTAATCTGCGAAACGTTGTGTTGCAGAAATACCCATCGCTGGCGAGGTATGGAGCCTTCCGACTGGTGATGACAACTCATCAAGTAAAATGATAAGATTATGAAATTGATAACGATTATTGGTCCCTCTGGGGCTGGCAAAGACACGGTAGCACTTATGCTGTCTGCCATCCTGGGATATGAAGTGCTTTGTTCCTATACCACCCGACCTATGCGTGAAGGTGAAGTGGACGGCAAGGAGCATCATTTTGTCAAGGAATGCAACGTCCCTAAAAGCGAAATGCTCGCCTATACCCGATACGGAAACTATGAGTATTGGACGGAGAAGAAGCAGGTAGATGGTGCAGCCATTTACGTCATCGACGAGAAAGGACTGATGGAGCTGATGGAGCGCTGCCCGAAAGCCAAGATCATCACCGTCTATGTTTCGGCAAAGCCGGAAACTTTGAAGAAGCGCGGTATCTCCGAGGAACGTACCGACAGAGACCAGTATCGTGTTCAGATTGATTTCAACAGCTATGACTATGTGATACCCAACAACCGCACGATGTTCCATCTTTGGGACTACGTTGCTTTCGTGGCCAAGAAAATAAGAGAGCAGGAATTGGGCATTCCTAACCATGCTGTAAAGTAAATTCAAAGTGAATATCCAGTACCGTTACAATACAGACTGAGTACAGACTGAGCATAGATAGAATAATATATAAACATCAAATAAAGAAACAATATGAAAATGATAATTCCTGGTGTTGAGTGGTGGCCTCAGAAGACCGCCGCTCAACAGATTGCTCGAGTAGGCAGAGTTTGCTACAAGAGCAAGGGTAAGCAGCCTGACGAGAATCTTCCTGAAGACAAGAAAGAAGATTTTCTGGAGAAACAGGCAGTGCAGTTGGCCAACCGATTCTGGGAGAGCGGCCACCGCTCCATGTACCGACATGGTACCCTTTACTTCTTCGTGAAGAACGATAGTAGGCTGCCAAAACACCTCTGGTCTTTCCTCGTTGCATCACCTTACATCAATTATGCAGTGCAGGAAAAGAAGGTATGGATCAGCAGCAATATGCAGTTCCTTTGCGAGCACGGCAATATATTCGAAATGCTATCCCCATTCAATGTGAAGGAAGCCGAGTTTATCGAAAAGGCGCAGAAATATGATTGCAAGGAAGCACTCAATCTCCTCCGAATGACGCTGGTGGTGACTACGCAGATCAGCACCAGCCGTGAGTTGAACCGCACATCGCCTAACAGCATCAGCGAGCAGAGCACCCGCTACGTGAACCTGGAGAAGAAAGGTGGCGTGCAGATTGCCCGTCCCCACTGGCTGCACGAGGGCACGAAATGGCAGAAGTTCCTCTATCTCACCGGCTGTAAGATTTCCGACTGGCTCTATCGTCGATTGCTGAAATCGGGCATGAAGCCGCAGGATGCAAGAGGCATTCTTCCTCTCGATACCTATACGGTAGTAGCTTACACCTACACCATCACCGAGTGGCAGCATATCCTCGACCTCCGCTTCAGAGAAACCACCGGCAAGGCGCATCCTAATGCCAAAGAGATCGGTTTTGAAATCAACCGCATCATCAGTGAGAGAATGGAAATGTTCGAGGCTCAAAAGAAATAAGATATTCACCCGCTAAGGGAGATTATGATTAATAGAGTATTTTGCCAATCAATGCTTGGCAATAAAAAGCAATAAAAAGCAATGGGAACAAAAAACAAAAAACAACAGCAGCAGGCATTGGCCAAGCGTGAGCAGCAGATCAGAAATCTGCCGACCATCTATACCTTCAACTTCAAGGATGTGCCTGCAGAGCAATATGTCAAACCATTGGAAATTCTCTTTTCCAATGCCGATTTCTATAATTTGATGGAGAATCGTAACGAGATGGTACGTTCTGCTTGCCGCATTCCTCAGAACTCTCCTAAGATGCCCCTGCTTATCAAGGCTATTCAGGATAAGGATCTGAAACTTGCCAAGCAGGTATATGCCGCACTCGTACAGATAAACCTGCACAGCAAGGTAACTTTCGATTTCCTCAATTTCGGTCAGTTGCTCCGTTATTACGTAGATTATTCCAAGCCTGGCATCCGTGAGACGGTTTCCCGCCTTTCCGTCAATCTCGACAAGATAACTTTCTATGCCGATAGTCTGGAAGACCTTCTTAACCAGGCAAGAGCGGATATGAGAGAAATTTTCAATGGCACTACCGAGTTCAAGCAGTTTGATGGTGTAGTGGAAAGCCTGAAGCAGTTGGAAGGTTTCTTTAATTATTCTCGCACCAAAGACATCAACAGCAAAGATAATGACCTTTACTGCGAGTATGCCGACAGCATCAATGCCTATATGGAGAAGCGAATGCAGACTTATTCGGCAAAATACCGCAAGCTGCATCCCCAGCTCCCTGGCTTCACCCAGGATCAGATGATAGAAGCCCTCAACCTCTTCTTCGAGGAGAACGGTAAGTTCAATGAGAGCTTCATCAGTACTACCGAGAGTGGAGGCAAGTATATCGATGCCGTAAAGCTCTCCTTCAACATCGACGAAGAGCAGACCAAGAAGCTCGATAAGCTGGTACAAAAGCCGAAGGAAGGCAACTCCATCCAGAAGTATTGCCTGAACGTTACCGATGCAATTATGCTCTACTATGCCCAGCAGAAAGGCATCTCATTCGCTTAATCAATAAAGTAAAAAAGCAATGCCAAATATCTATCTCCGTCTCCCCACCTCCCGCTGCCAGTTCTTCCGGCACCGCGATCCCAAGCTCACCCTGGCAAAGGATGAGCCGGTAGTGTTCAGTAACTACTCGCACGAGCACTTCATCATGCGCAACTCCCTCATCAATGCCCCAGCCCGCAGCAGCCGTATCGACCTCGGCTGTTTCTCCCAGCAGCAATGGTGCAATATGCTCACGGGCAGGCACCCTGCCGGAGGCAAGGTAATGATGCGCCGTGATGCCGGAAGCTGGCTCACCTTCCGAGAGGTTCAGCAGCTCAACGGTCGCCTGACCGACGGCAAGGGAGCCAATGATGATTACCTCTGCATCCGCTTACCCAGCGAAGTAGAGATTGTCGATACCGTTTATTCCGTAAAGCCTACCTTTACACTCGATACGAACGGTATGCGTGCGCTGGCGGTCTCACTCAACAACGATTTCAAGCGCAGCCTCGTAGAATGGTCGCTATCCACCTTCGACTTTTGTACGTCCCAAGGCAGGGTTATCGCCCGCTCCCATAATGCCATGCTGGAGCGGTACTTAATGCGATATGGTATAGAAGCCAGCGAGGAAGAGAAAGACGTATTGCGCCGCATCATCGGCAGGTGGTTCCGCACGGAGCACTGCTTCTTCAAGTCCTATTCCTGCGTGGATATGCAGTATAAAGATAGCCGTGATAAGCCCAATCGCATCGATGAAGTGCAGTGGCTATGATTTTACACCTTATATAATAAGTGTTAATTCATAAGATAATAAACGTTAAATAATAGATAAATCAAGGAAACGATATGAATTTACCCGATAGTTGCAGAGAGTTATTTCTTGAGGGAGTAACTGATGCTTATTTTTATGCCGTAAGGGACAGTTCCGTCCCTATTCCATTCAGCATACCGCTGATATTGCAGATAAACGGATGCAAGTTTGCCGGCGAAGCACTCCATGTTGCCACCAGTGAGGGCAATAATTATGTAATATCTGATGGCATCACCGCTAAGCAGACTTCTTCAGAGGGTGGCAACGGTACCGTCTTCAAGTTCGAGATTACCGCCAATATCCGTGACGGAAAGGGAAATATACCCGAAATTATCAAGAATATGCACGGAAAGGACTATTATATAGTCTTGCGCAAGCAGGATGACTCGCTTTATCTGTGCCATACGCTGCCTGGCACCTTCGGTATCACCGATTCCGTAACCAGTCAGAACGATGCTGAGACCCGTAGTATTACGGCTATCTGTCAGGCGATGTCGGAGTTTATTCCGATAACGATTTCTTAATTAGTTACCGAAAAATCAGTATCTAATTATCTTCTAGTTTTTTTTAAAAAGCTTATATTCATAATAATGTTAAATTAGATTTGAGTTTCAGCCCTGCCGTCCGTGAGGATCGCAGGGTTTTTTATTTTCTCCTAAATCATAGCTATTTCGGCATATAGGCTTATTTTGTCCCTATACGCCCACGCATTTCCATTACCTTTGCCCTCAGAAAATATCAATAGTCTTCTAGCATAATAACAAGGTAAGGAGATTTGTTTTCAGGATAACGATAACATACATTAATTTTTAAAATTCTATTACCCACAATGAAAGGTCTTTATGAAATTCTGACCGAAAAGAAGTGGATGATTTCGCCTGACTTTGTTCACGGAATTAGAAAGGCATTGGAGCAGAATTTGAATGCGCATGCCGTATATGAACGCCCAGCACCTACTTGCGGCTTCGTAACCGTGAAGGCAGCCGATGGCTCCATCTATTACCCGGAGGAATATCAGATTTCCGAGGATGGAAAGAAAGTGAGAGGTCAGTGGGCATTGGAGGATGAGAACGAGCAGACCTTCCCGTTTGTTTCTGTGCTCACCGTCGATGGTCCTATCACCCGAAATGGTGGGGGTTGCTCGTATGGTTCTATCGACCATCGCAACATGATGATCAATGCGGCCAATCATCCCCTCTGTCGAGGTCACATCTTCATTATCAACACTCCTGGAGGTTCCGCTTGGGCAAAGAACGATTATGAGCAGGCTATCAATTATGCCCGTTCGCAGGGTCAGCCAGTCATCGCCTTCATCGATGGCATGTGTGCATCGGCAGGTATGTATCTCGCTTCTCTCTGCGATGAGCGTTACTACATGCACCCGAAGGACGAAATCGGTTGCATCGGTGTGATGGCATCCTTCTATACGCAGGCCGATGGTAGCAAAAACCAGTTTACCGATGAAACTTATCACGAGTTGTACGACCCTGAGAGTTTTGATAAGAACCGAGAGTTCCGTGATATTGCCAATGATGGCGATAGCGAGAAGCTGGTAAAAGAACTTGCCGAGTTAGGCGTGGAGTTCAGAGCTGACATCAAGAAAGCCTGTCCTGCTGCAAAGGATGAGCACCTTCATGGTAAGGTATTCGATGCCGAGGAAGTGAAGGGAATCCTGATGGATGATCAGAGTGATTTCTTCTCTTGCGTAAAGCGTTGCTTTGACCTTTATAACGGCACAGCTGAGCCTATCATCAGAAAGCCATCTGATGATGAAGATGAAACGAAAGGCAGTTTGAACGAGCCATCCGACCATCCGGCACACGACCCTCAGTTGGAGCCAGACAAGGCTTCTTCAGTAAAGAAAGAGAATCATCAACATACACAAAATCATCAAAATCAAATCAATATGGCAAATTATCCAAAGATCAATGCCGCTTGCGGTATGCAGGATGGTCAGCAGATTGAGGTGAAGGAGGAAGGCGCATTCATGAATGCCCCATTGCTCGACACCCTCGAAGCTCATCTCGCATCGCAGGAGCAGTCTGTGGCTGATGCAAAGCAGAAAGCCACCACAGCAGAGCAGAGTCTTGCTGACCTTCAGGCAAAGCACGACGCACTCGCTGAGACCATCGCCCAGAAGGACGAGGAGATTAAGAACCTGAAAGAGGCAGCGGCTAAGGCCGATGAGGACATCAAGGCCCTCAACGATGCCAAGGCAAAGGCTGATGAGGAGAAAGCTAAGGTAGATGAGGAGTTGAAGACTGCCCAGGCTTCACTCGCTACTGCCCAGCAGACCATCGCCGACAAAGATGCTCAGATTGCTGAGTTGAACGAGAACCCAGGCGAGGAGCCAGCACAGGGTGCTGCACCTCAGAACAACGGTGAGGGCGCAAAGGTAGAAACCGCTAAGACCGGTTATCCAACCTGGAATCCAGCCGACCCAGTAGGTTCAAAGAAAGCTATCGAGGAGTACAAGAGAGAAAACGGTCTCCTCTAGTTTCTTGAAATTTAAATCACATACATAAATAAGCAAAATTTGAATTTTAATTATGGCAGCACCAAACAACTTTATTGGTATCAGCGCCCTTAGAGAGGTCGCTAACCAGGTATTCAAGAGCGTTGTACAGGGTCCATCTTACGCTAACCCTGAGGAGATGAAGCGTCTTGGTATCAAGACTATTAGCGGCATCCAGTATCAGCGCACTATTAATGTATTTATCCGTAAGGGTGGTACTACTCGCCGTAAGGATGTAAATCCTAAGTTGAACAGTGAAATCGGTTTCCTCAAGGAACGTAAGTTGACAGCCAAGCTCGCTTGGTTCCACGGTACCGATAACATGGACCGCTATTGTGAGACAAACCTTGGTACAAACTCACATGGCGCTTATCCTCTTTCTACCGTAGCTATCGAGGCGGTATTGAAGACTTATGCCGACGACCTTTATAATAACCTCTGGTGGGGTGACATTGACAGAGACGTTCCTGGCGCTTCAAATCTTGAAAAGTCTATGGCTCTCTATGATGGCTTCCTTACCGGTATCAAGCACGATATTGAGGACGGTCTTATCAGCGAGGCTACCCACAACCTCATCCACTGCGAAGCTATCTCTGCACCAGCCAATGCAACAGACAGCTCTGCATACAAGATCTTCCGTGATGTTTACATGAAACTGGACCCACGTATGCGCCGTCAGAAGGTTCTCGCTTACATGACTCCCGAGACAGCTATCGCTATCTCTGACGCTTACGCACTCCAGTCATACGGTACCCATAAGCTCAATGTGGTAGATGGCGGTAACTACGTTATCCCAGAGCTTCCTAAGTGTACCATCGTTCCAGTTGAGGGCTTGGGTGTCGGTGATCGCATCCTCTTCTCTATCGAAAACAACCTTGTTTACGCAGTAGATTCTGAGGGTAATGACACTAAGGTTATGATTGGTGAAGGCAGTCCAGACGACCTGAGGGATATCACTATACAGGCACAAAGCATTCAGGGCTGTTATCTGGAAAATCCATTCTCTTGGGCCTTCTCGATGACAGACGGTGCCATCGAAAGCACAGAGTTCGTTTCAGGCGACTACACCGAGTCTAACATTACCATTACTCTTGCCAAGACCGTATCAACCGCAGACGGTGAGATCGATGGTAAGGTGAAGGTGAACGATGCAGAGTACACGAAGCCAGTGGAGACAACTCCTAACGCTATTGTTACTCTTGAGGCAGAGGATGGTACCAACTACGTCTTCGACCACTGGAGCACCGGTAGCAAGGAGAAGAAGATCCAGTTCGCTGCAACAGGCATGAGCCAGGGCTTCACCGCCTTCTTCAAGAAAGCCTAGTCCCCTCTCCTGCCCCCGCCCCCCAGCGATTCCATCGCTGGTCCAACAGGCAAAAAGGCAGTCCTCTATAAATCCTCGGCGGCGGTCGCCTGACCTGGCGGAATATGGCTTCCGTCGCCATTTCGTTTAATCATCAAAAAAGATACAATTATGGCAGAAACTGTAACATGCCCAGAGATCAAAGATTTGCTTTCCGAGAACGATTGCTTGGAAAACTTCGGCGGTCTTGGCGTAAACGTATATGTCTTTATCAAGAGTGAGCTTGCTGCTCCTCTCTCACCAGAGAAAGGTAAGAACACCTATGCAGCGCTGACTGCTGCGTCCTTCAAGAAAGGTAAGGGTCTCTACAAGTTTGAGTGCCAGGATGGCGGTCAGGGTCACACCTGGGAGAACCTCGGTTTTCAGAAGGGTTTCAAGCAGACCTTGGACTACGTTCTTGAGAGCGTAAATGCCGATACTGCTTATGTGGCTCGTGGTCTCAATAACCTCAAATGTGGTTATATCATCGAGGATGGTGATAAATCAATCATCGTTTACGACAAGCAGCACGACTTCAAGTACGACTCCGGTAATATAAAAGGAGACACGGGCAAAAAACCAGAAGATGATCGTGTAGTTACACTGAGCGGTTCCATCAGTCCGACAACTTTCGGCCGTTATGAGATTGCCGCACCAGAAAGTGGCTGGGATTCTCTCTGCAACGGTGCAGGCACAGCGGGGGAAATGTAAGCGGAACTGACAAGAGCGATACCAATTCCGCTTCCCGGCAGTCATCTAAGCGGAGCAAGCAGGTAGCATCTATCAATGATGAAACCGCTATGCTTGGCGAGAACGATGAATAATCGCTCACCTATCCAATGAGTTCCATTGGCAATTTACTCTATAAATCAAAGCCTCGGTATTGATCCTTAGTAAAATAAGGCAAGATACCGGGGCTTTTCCACAAAAAAACTGCACATATCTTTCATTTTTTAATATCTTATCCCATAATTAGATTTTTTTATGCAAAATGCGTTTCCGCATAGAATATTTTTCTTATTTTTGCAGCATAAAATTTTAATTTATATAGTGTAATTAAAATAGTAAAAGATTATGGAGCTAAGACATTTACGTTCGTTTGTGTATGTGGCAGAGACGCTTTCTTTCAGCATCGCCGCCACCCGATGCTTTGTTACCCAATCCGCCATCAGTCAGCACATCAAGGCTCTGGAGGACGAACTGGGATGCAAGCTGCTGATACGCACATCGCACAGCATCATGCTCACCGAGAACGGGGAGGCACTTCTGCCACGTGCCAAGGAAATACTGAAGTTGGCGGAAGACTGCAAGGAGCATATCAATGCACTCAACAACTGCATGACCGGAGAACTGCGCATCGGTGTAGGTTCCTTTATCGCACCCTATATTCGTGTGGCTGCACTTATATTCATGGAGCGATACCCTAACGTAAGAGTGAATGCCGAATTTTCCAAGGCAACGAGCCTGAACCGCCTGTTGCGAGACCACATGCTGGATCTCGCCTTTACGATGAACGAAGCCTATACCAATGAGGGCATCGAGAGCCATCCCTGCATCCCATTCAGTATTTGTGCCATCATGCGAAACACACACCCTCTTGCCAGGAAAGATAAGGTAACATACGATGACCTGCTGAAGCACGGCATCATCATGCCCGATGTAGGCGAACGTGTTTTCAACACTTTTCAGCAATATTTGCAGAACGATCTCACCAAATTAAGCGTAAAGTGTATCCTCAGCGACCCCGACGAAGACCTTGCCATCATAGAAGATACTCACCTGGTTACTTTTATGCCGAAGCTGTATCTGAAGAACCACCCTACCCTCATATCCCGTCCTATCCTGGGCATAGGAGAAGAACTGATGAGCAATGCCCACTGGATGAAGGATGTACCTATGAAGCGTTCTGCACAACTCTTCCTCGACATTATCAGGGACGAAGCCATTCCGTATATCAAGGCTTTGGAAGAAACCATGTAGTTTGGTACCAAAGTACATTTGTACTTATGTACTTCTGTACGTTTGTACTTTTTCTTATCTGTCTATTAGTGTTCCTGCTTCATGATTTATCCGCAAGAACATCTAATGAAAATCACTTTTCTGTTTACTTCATTCCTATTACCTTTGCATGTGATTCCGATATTGGAAGAATTTAAACACAAAAAACTATGCAGGTAAAAACGAATGATGGCAACTATGATGTTGCCAGCAAGGGATTGGGTAATACCGCCCTTGGACTTGGTATCGCAGGTTTGGCTACCAGTTTGCTGGGTGGCGGTGCATCCTTGTTTAACCTCGGCAGAGGCAACAATGGCATGACTGCCAATCCGAGTGACCCGGATTCACGCTTCGTAACCAAGGGTGAGGCCAACCTTATGCAGGAGAACTCTACATTGAAGACTGAACTGGCTATCCAGAAGAGCGAGAACTATGCCGACAAGAAAATGGTAGAGATAACTCAGTATCTCGACGGTAAGGTTCGCCAGCTCGAAAACAAGGTGGATGCCAACAAGGATGCACAGCAGGCGGTCAACGCAGAGCAGATGGCATACAATGCCGCTGCCAACGCCAACATCGACGTGCTGAAATCACAGGTAGCTTCACTCACGAGTGTTACCAAGCTGATGATTCCATCGGGCAATGTTTGTCAGATGGGGTGTGGATGCGCTTGTAACCAGTAACCGTATTTTCGGATAAAAGGAAGAAACGATATGGATTACAAGAACTCGCAAATCCTGGCAGCGGTGGTGTCCGAATGGGCACGCCCTGCCATCTCTCAGATAGCGGCTGGCAATCTGATGCACTTGCCTATGCTCCAGTCTCTCCAGGCTACCATCGGCAGCATGGGACTGGTAAGCGGCAACTATTCTCTGCAAGCCGATATAGAACCGATGATTCAGCCTGTGGTCAATGCGCTTGTCACCCCGATGCTCGCCAAGTATTTCGGGAACATTCCCGAAGAGAGCATTCCGCAGATGGCGCACGATGTGGTAGAGCAGCTTCGCTACAAAGGACCGCTCTCTATCCTGGAGGGTGTGGTAACCTTTGACGAGGAGGATCTTGACGAACTCGCCGACCTTCTTCAGAAGAACCTTCCGGTAGAGAAGACCCAGGGCTATCAGGTGAAACATTAATGCGGCGGTGAAGTCGTCGCTCTATTAAAACAGAAAAGACTATGAACAAAAGAACAATTCCAGCCTGCATCATGGCTACGCTTGCAGTAGGTGCAACCGCCACTGCTCCCTATTATGATGTAAATATCACGCAGCAGCTCTGTGCTCCTTCATGCGTGGATGAGACTCCGGTTTTCAACCCTCAGTTCTCTGTAAAGAGTATTGACAACGTGGGTACTTCGCAATATCTCATAACCATTCATGTAGAGGGTGTTATCAGTTACGTGCCTTGCAACTGTGGCTCCTGCTGCACCCGCTCGCAGGTAGTAAGTCAGGATTTCACCATTCCTGTCTTCTCTGCTACGGCAATCACGAACGTTACCACATCTCTTGGCAGCGTGAAAAACCGCCTTGTCAAGGTAGCCTGCTGCTCCTGCAGCAAGACTTTCGTGTGCGATGCTCCGTTAACACTCACCATCGCATGACTATCCACCAACAAAAGGAAAGGTAAGAGACGATGAAGTATATTCAGTTGATAGATCAGGCCCGCGCTCACGGCGTGGCTACTGAGAAGAAGATGATGGAGGCGATGGAGCAGTTGAGCTGCGACCTCGCCTCCCTGGAGGAAACAAATCCGGAATTGTACTGGTGCATCCTCCGTCACCAGCACGCAGTGTTCTATGATCGTCATTACAGTGAGAAAATGGCCAACCATGATGTCTGCCATCTTGTGTACAGCAAGAAAGGTGAGAATGGTGAGTTGATAGGATCCGGCGCGCATTGGACAAAATCGCAGATAGTGAATGCCACCAAGGGCATGAAGTTCCGTGAAAAGGTGAACGATTGGGATAAATATGTTGCCTTTAATGCCATGTACGCTGACCTGTGCAGCGATATGACAGAAGATGAAATCATCAAGGCAGCTTATCTCTTCTATTTCCAGGATGCAGATTGGCAACCCGAAGAAGACGATTGTACCAAGATATGGGACTATATGTCCGCTCACGCTACGATGTAGTTTGTTTTGATATAGGTAATATGGATTTCGCACTAGCGAGTGCAAGTATTTAAAGTAAAAAGATTGGGATAACATTTTTTGAAGCCTCTTTGCGCCTGTAAAAGCCGCAGGGAGGCTTTCTTTGTCCCCTCGAATAAAATCGAAACCCCTATCTTTGCCCTCAGAAGAAATAAAAACTATAAAACAGAAAAGATATGGCAAAGATTCAACCTCTTGCAGATTTCATTCTCTCCTTCGAGGGAGGTTACGTGAACCACCCAAACGATAAGGGCGGTCCTACCAACATGGGCGTAACCCTCAAAACCTGGCAGACCCAAGGTTACGACAAGAATAACGATGGCCGCATAGACGCAAAGGACGTGAAGCTTATCACCAAAGCCGATGCTATCTCCATCCTTCGCCGTTGCTACTGGAACCGATGGAAAGCCGATGGCATCAAAGACCAGAGCATCGCCAATATCCTGGTAGATTGGGTATGGCTTAGTGGTACCCCAGGCATCACCCTCGTACAGGCAATGCTAGGAGTAACCGCCGATGGTATCGTGGGCAGCAAAACCCTCAAAGCGCTCAATGCCCAGCCCCCTAAGCAGTTCTTCGAGCGCATCAAGGCACGCCGCAAGCAGTATATCGCACGCGTCTTCGCCAAGCGTCCTAGCCAGAAAGAATTTGAGGCAGGCTGGCTCCGTCGCCTCAATGCCATCAATTACGGCAGTCTCATCACCAATGGTGGAATGGAAATAAGTTTTTAACAATAAATAGATAAAAGATTTATGGCAAGTTACAATGGAAACATTGACCTTTTGGCTCTGAATGGAGCAAAGGTCTTAGTAGGTATCGATGAGAAGAATGCGCAGCGTCCTTACGTCTGCATTCCTATCGATGTGAACGAAATTCGAGTAGATACATCAAAGAATGATGCAAGTAAAACTCAGGCAAAACTGAGAGTTAACATCTGGCCTTTCAATGAGGCGTATAAGAATAAGATTCGCCAGAGTGCTGCCGAGCGTGGCGATACCCAGGTGAGTGTACCAACCCACGAAATGCAGCTCTCGTTCTCCACCGAGTACGTCAAAGCAGTAGCCAAGGCATTCCCGAAACTCGTAGAACAGGTGAAGGAAGCCAACAAGGAGCGAGACCCAGAAATCGTAAATCAGGATTTCAACGATGAGAACTCTCACCTCTTCAAGGCAATCCGCACCCGCATGAATAAGCGTATCGCCAGCCTCTATCAGCCACAGACCGCTACCCAGCAGCAGACGTACCCACAGCAAGCCTACGGAGCCGCTGGCAACGCTACCGCCTATGTACCGCCAGCAGATGGAGGCAATGATTACTCTTCAATGCCAGGTTACGATGATCCTAACAGCGACCTGCCGTTCTAAAGGTAAAAAGGTAAAAAGAACCTTAACCCCACACGCCCTGAAAGGGCAGAAGCTCCTAGCCCAGGGCAGCACCCTGGGTATAATAGCAATCAGTAAGTCGCCCTGTTAGGGCAAAAGCTTTTTTACCTTTAAAAATTAAGAATATGCAAGAACAAATAAATCTTACAATTCCAAAGGGCTGGAACCAATGCACCCCTTCCCAGCTAGAGCAGATTGCCCTCATCATGCTGGAGCAGATAGAGAAATCCAAGGCAGACCGCTATCACCCCTTCGATATGCTGAAGGTGAAGATAGCCGTCTTCTTCCTTTTTGCGGGGATAAGCATCAATGCCTACCCCGACCCTCGTCTGCCCATCAATGAGCAGCACTACCTGGTAAGCATAGAGCCGCAGAAGAAGAGCCTCCTGAAGAAGCTCCTCACCATCTGTACCCCCGTTTCCAGCGATTCTATCGCTGGTACCCAATCGGCTATCCCCTTCCCCCTCTATCTCTGGCAGCTCAACTATTGGCTCTCCTCGAAAGCCAAGACCGATGATAAGACCTCCCCTGAGTACATCGCTCAGGGCGCAGGTCTTCTCGACTGGCTGGATGCAGATAGCGGTAATTTCCTCACCCGCTTCCCCTATCCATCTATCCGGCAGAAAACCAAGTGGTACCGTCGTGCAAAAGCCTTCCAAGGTCCGCACCAAGACCTCGATGGCTTCTCCTGGCAGCAATACCGTTTTGCCAGTGATATGATGCAGACCTACACTCGTTTGGACAACAACCTGATAAAGATGAAGAAGATGGATAAATTCACCGAGGAACAACTCCAGACACAAGCCGAGAGCGTAGCCAGTGCCAGAAACATGTTCCTTGCCACCATCTTCAACACCACCACCCAGTACGTCGATTCGACAACAGGCATCACGAAATACGATTTTCATTACGAGTCAAAGCAGTTCACCGAGAACGCAGGTTATTTCGTCAAATATCCGGAAGCCAACTGGCAGGTCATCCTCTTCTGGTGGAGCGGCATCATGCACACCCTAGCCCATCGCTACCCTCACGTGTTCAAGGTGCAGAAGGTAGATAATAAGAAGCCGCAAACCCCGATGGAAATCTACACCGCCACCACCGCTACGATGCAAAAGTATGCCGGCTTAACGGAAGATCAGGTCAACACCCAGTCCTATTCCCTCGTTCTCGAACATCTGGAAAGGTTATCGAAAGAGAATGAGGAAATGGAAAAGATGAGGAGAAGCAAATGATAAGGGCAAAAGCTATAGCGATATTAGTAAGCAATGTGGAGACATCTTGCTTATTTGAGAATATGCAGGCGCATGGGCTAAAAACACCTCGTCTTTTAACAGAAGAGTGTTTCGCCTTAACCGCAGCAATGGGACTCGGAGGGGGGCAAACTCCCGTATTAGTGAATGTGTATTAATAGCAGAAAGTTAGATTATCATTTCCCGAATGTGGGAGGGGTATTCATATGTGTTTTTGAAGCATTTCTCAAAAAGCCTTTCTGGGGCATAGCAAGGCAACCAAGCCCGATGCAGATATATTAATAGAATATGAGTAATAACGACCAACCTCAATACAAGCGAGGCACGATTATCAAAAACGGAAAGAGATATGGCTTTTATCCCGATGGTTCTCTCTATCGGATCTACTCCATCTCTGACCGTCCGTTTCTTGAAATCGTGGATATAGAAGGTAAGACCTTCCTGCGCATCCGTCAGGCAACAGAGCAAGGCTATACCGATTGTCCTGTACCAGGTGCAGCCGATTTGAATTACCCTACCTCCGCATTAAGACGTAGCCGCACCGTTGGGGATGGTAAATTGGTGAATGCACTCACGGCTGCCAGTAGCAATCCGTTTGTATTCGTAGAATTATAAACAAAAAAAAGATTTATAGAGCAAAAACAAGATGATAACAAAGTTCAATTTCAAGGATAAAACCATTAAGTCTTATGCCATCCGAAAGCTGACACCTTTCGAGTGTTTCCGATTGATGGGTGTGCGAGATGATGTAATTCGCACGATGCAGAGTACCAATGCCCAGGCAGCCGAGCGAGTGCCCGGCTATAAGAGCAAGGGAAAGGCAGAAGATATGGCAGTGTCAGCCAGTCAGCAATACAAGCAGGCAGGTAACTCCATCGTGGTAGATGTGCTCGCAGCCATCTATCAGCAACTCTGGTATCCGAAAGAGCCAAAGCGTGAGGCACAGACCTCATTCTTTGCCGATTTCTTCCCAGAAGACCAACTCCCTACCTATCCGGTAGATAAGAACCATGGTGAGAAACTTATCCTCACCACCTTTTCCGGTTACGACTCGCAGTTGATGGCAGCCGATGTTCTCGCCCAGCAGCACCCTGATTTCCGCTGGACGTGCGTAGGCTGGAGCGATATAGATAAGTATGCCTGTCAGATGCACAACCTTATCTTTCCGCAGTTTGCTGACAAAGCCTTGGGCGATATAACCAAAATCGACTGGCAACAGGTAAAGAATAATATGGGGGGGGCAAGAAATCGACCTTTTTACCTATTCTTCACCTTGTCAGGACATATCACAAGCTGGCAAGCAGATGGGCTTGAAGGAAGGTTCCGATACCCGCTCGGCATTATTGTGGCGAGTAGCTGATGCCGTGGAGGTATTGCGTCCGAAGTATCTGCTTCAAGAGAATGTGGCAGCCCTGGTAAGCGAAAAGTTCATGCCCGATTTTCAGAAGTGGCTTGATAAACTCTCTTCTCTCGGCTACGTAAGCCGATGGGAACGCCTCAATGCCAAAGACTATGGTGTTCCGCAGAACCGTGACCGTGTTTTCTGTCTCTCAATGAGAAAAGATGTAGCCTTCGATTATCAGTTCCCAGACCCTATTCCGCTGAAGAGAAAGTTGGAAGATGTGTTGCAGGAAGAAGTAGATACAAGGTTTTTCCTGAAAGATGAAGCCGTCAGTAAGTTCCTTCAGGCAAACGATAAAGACACCTGTGTCTTCCATCAGTTCGAGATAGAGCCGAGCCACAAGAATGCAATGGCATTGAAAGCCATCCTCACTCTTTTTGTAGAGGAATATGATTGCTGGAACCGCAAGCCTAAGAGAATGCAGGAGCTACTTGTTTCTTCTCACGAGGACATCATCATGCCGCTATTCAACGACTGGAAAGAGAACGGTAAGTTCGCAAATCCTAAGTTAGATAATATGTATCATCAGTTTTTGGAGAGAAAATGATTTGTAATCATCCTATCATCCTTGGCTCGTATAGCCCTTCCCAAAACGGCATTGTCGTGCATCCGAAAGGTATTGCCCTTTGCCTTACTGGTGGTGGCAAAGGGCACGATGTCGATAAACCGAAAATATTATTAGCGTATGAATAAGGTTATAATAGATAAAGGCAGCATTCCTCCTCACGAAGAGGAGGAGGATGATCCTAATGATATGCCACCTTTCGTATTAATAGAATATGATTAAGATATTAGCCATTCACGAGGCGAGAACCGAGCACGCCAAGGAAGTACGCAAGCAAACCGGCACCAACGATTATCGGGATAAAGCCATCTTTTTTCGTGACAGCTTCTTGATGCAGTGTATCGGCACCTTCCATACAAAGGACAATCTCCTTGCCTTTAGTTATGAATAAAATATGATTAAGCAAGCCATCATCACCCACTATCGAACTGAGGAAGCGAAGGCATATCGCAAGATACACGGCGACAGAGGCGGTTGTCGTTATAAGGATAAGTATCATCGCCCAAGCCCTTACCCCTGGAGTAACTGCATTTCCACCGTAACAAAAGATAATCTTTTATGGCAACAATACGAATAAGAACCTGCGCAAGCAGAGGCAGATCCGATGGAGATTGGTATTCCAACCCTCACTCTCAAAGGCTCGAAATCGGAGACTGCATCAGTAACGCTATTTCCTCCATCGCCAAGGATTTTATGATCATTATCAATTATGAATAAGAAGAGGAGCATCCGTTCCCAGCGATTCTATCGCTGGTCCCATCCCCTCTTTGTCCCCACTAAAACCATAAAAAGCCCTAACTTTACACTCAGAAACAAGAGAAAAAGCGGGTGTGCGTATATCGCCACCCTTCTCTCTTCCAACACATTCTGGATAACATATAAAAAGAAACGCAAAAATGGCAAGCAAAAACAAAAACAGAGTAACCAACCTGCAGCAGCTCCAAAATCGTAGTGAGGAACTGAAAGATGCAGGCTATGTAGCCGTTCGCCCGGATGCCTTTACACCGCTTAAAAATGGCGGCGGTAAAGTCTTTTCCTGGAACGACTACGTTCACGGCATGCTCCTAACCACAGCCGGAATGTCGGCAAGCGGTGGCGACGCAGGCGGTTCTGCAGCACGGCAGCAGGTTTCCACTATCTTTGCATCAAGTGGCGGCGAGAACCTGGGCAAACCGAAAGGCGTAGGTACCGAAGGCTTGGGCTTCATGGAATGGGGTATGGCCAACCGACTGCCAAACCTTATCTGGATGCTCTCCCGCATGTCGCCTTTTACGGCAGCAGGAGTTGATTACATCAAGAAGATACTGGTAGGTCGCGGTCCCGCAGCCAAGTATCATTACACCCAGTACGTTGGCGGCAACATCACAGAGAAATATATCCCCTACGAGAGTGCAGGAGTCCTGCTACGTGGTCAGATAGCTGACCTGAAAGCCAAGGAAGAGGCAGCCGCCGAAGCCAAGCGCCAGAATGAGCAGCAGAGCCAGAACGGGCAGTCTCAGCAGGAGGAGTCACCGTTCTCTGCGGTTCAATCGCAGGTCTTATCATCCGATGAAGAGGAAAGCGAGGAGATGAAATCTCTGAAAGAAGCTCTCCACAAATGGGAAGAAACCAATGCCCAGCTTCGTGATTTCTTAGAAAACAACGACCTGATGCAGACCTTCCTCGACCTGGCAGGAGATATGGCTTTGATGTCGCAGTGCTTTGTAGAACTCCAGCTCAATCAGCGTTCCCTCGACGAGAACGGCAAGGCCGTTCCTACAGCCCAGTGGACCCCGAAGGTGATTGGTCTGAAGCATCGCAGCATCTTCACCACCCGACTGGAGCGCATGGACGAGAACTACCGCATCAACTATGCCTACGTCAGCAATCAGTGGCTCGACCCTACCCAATACGTCGGCGTGCAGAAAGAGGAAGACCGCAAGATAGCGGCTATCCCTTATCTCCCTACCACATCAGCCGTAAAGGATTTGCAGCGCAATATCCGTGAGGCACGTCAGAAGCAGGTAAGCCGCAAGAAACGCCCTACCCGCTTCATCATGTCGCCAAGAGATTTCGGTGGTCCGTACTATGCCGATGCCCTTTGGCACTCCATCTTTGCCGGCAGCATCTTCGAGTATGCCTTCACCATCGTAGATGACCGCCTTACCCGAAAGCGCAACAGCAACATCATCGGTAGAGTTATCTATATCCACCAGGACTATATCAGCAGGCTCTATCAGCAACAGGGCGAGCAGAAAAAGAAGACCCACGGCGAGATTCAGAACGAAATCTTTACCTCTATCAACACATGGCTCGCCAACCCCGATAATGCAGGTCAGGCGCTCATCTCTTCTGCTTTTACGGGAAGCGACGGAAAGGAACACAAGGCTTGGGAAATCGTGGAAATCGAAACCAAGGCAAATGATCAGGCGAATGCCGACAAAACCGAGTTGCAGGAAATAAGTAGTATTATTTTCTTTGCCATGGGTCTTGATGCAAAGCTCATCGGTAATACTCCTGGCGATACGGCATCATCGGGCGGTACCGACCTGAGAGAACGTTTCCTGGTAAAGCAAATCCAGTTTGCCCCCTTGCAGCAGTTGATGATACGCCCACTGGAAGTTTTGAGCCGATTCAACGATTGGGACGAGCACCTGGTGTGGCAGATAGACCGAGAGGTATTAACCACCCTCGATAACTCGAAGACCGGAGTGGCGAAACAAGAGATCTCTTAAATTAAAAGTAAAAAGGTAAAAAAATAAGGATATGATACTCTTCACGAATCAAGAACTCAGGCTTCACCTCCCCAGCAATGCCGTGGACGAGGTAGCCAACCTGCAGGGTATGCTCGACAATAGCGAAAAGGACTTCTTGAAGCCTCGCCTGGGAGCATCCCTATACGACCGTCTCTGCAAGCAGTATGCAAGCATAGAACCCTTAATATTCTGCGATGCGGTTGCTGATGGTACCTACGTCAACGACCCATGGAATGAGCTTCTGCTTTATGCGCAGCGCATGATTGTGAATGATGCGATGGCGCAAAGCATCGAGAAGCAAGCACTTTCAGTGAATGGCTCCGGCATCAACGTAGCTTCCAGCAACGACTATGCCGTAGCCACCGACAAGCAGATAGCGCAGGGCAAGGAAAGCTACCGCCAGTCGGCCATGACCTCGCTCAATAACCTGCTTTCCCTCTTGGAGGGATGGGCAAAGGAAGTGAATACTCCTATGCCTATCGAGGCAGCGGGCGATGATACAGAAGGAACAGATGAAGGAACCGATAGCGGCAAAGATGATGCAGACGAAGCCGAGAAGAAACGGCATGAAGCGATAGAGGAAATCGTAACCCTTTGGCAGGAGAGTAAGTACTATTACTACCATCGAGATCTGCTTTTCCCTACCTGCGAGTCTTTGCAGCCGTATCTCGATATTTACGGCAACAGAGATAAGTTTGTGCGTCTCATCCCTGATATGCTTTTCATCCAGAGTGAGTATCTGGAAGAGGCATTTGGCGAAGATTTCATTCCTCGCCTCTTGCAGGCTGATGAGAACGACAAGATGCTGAAGAAGGCACGTCAGCTTGTAGCTGCCTATCTCAAGGAGCGTACATCAGTTATCAGTTTCGATAAGCTTACCCGCTCCACCGCGCACAATGATGCCATTACCGTAAGGGAAAGCATTCATCGGTTGCTGAAGAAAGAGGAAGCCGAAGCGCAAGCGAAACTCGATGCAGCCAAAGCTGATAGCGCCACAGAAGGCGGCTCCTCCTCATCTACGAGTAACGCCTCTAGCGCTTCATCATCGGGTAGCAAGGATGACAGCGAAGGCTACGACAACAACCAAAAAGGTTCTCGTATCTTCGTAACCCCTATTCTGTGCTAAAAATATTCGTAATTTTCAAATAAACAACAAAAACAAGGATTTATGGAAAATTTATCATTACAGGAAATCATCAACATTTTGAAACCTGCCATCGGTGCAAGAATGCTTACCCAGGAGCAGAAAGATGCCTATGAGCAGGGATTGTCTCTCCTGGAAGGTGCAAGTAATGCACGCTCGTTTATCGAGAACTCACGTAAGTTTAAAGACTATCATCGCCGTACCCGACAGATGATCGCCTATCTGAATAGCTACAGCAGCTCTCAAGCCAACGCTGCATCATCTGCCACCGATAAGCGACGAGTAGGTCGCCCAACCAAACAGGAGCAGCTTGAGTATGCCGAACTTCAGAAACAGAAAGCCATGGAAGAGGCGAAGCAGTCTCTCTTCCCTAGCCTGAAACCGGACACCACTTTGCAGCCGCTTACCTACAATGGTATCGTAGCCAACCCTAACGGCGAAAGCATCGCAGCCACCATGCCAAACCTGATGCAGTTGCGTCCGTTCCTCTCTACTGCCCTTCAGGAGGATGTAAACCATGTGCGTGACCTTCGTAGCGAGATGGCAAGCAAGGCAGAGCAGGCGAAGACCATGGCAGAAGCCAACGAGAAAGCTATCTCGCAGGGTAAAAGCGCCATCTATACCGAGGCTGAGATTGCCGAACTCGCCACAAGAGCCGTAGAAATCGAAAGCGATATTCTTCCGGAAATCTTCAAGGCAGTAGATAGAGAGATGGGTGAATGCTATCTGCGACTGAGCGAGAAGACCGGAGACCCTGAGTACATCGCCTACGCGAAGAAGGCTTTCACTATCGACCCTCAGACCCTCCGTACCCAGTTTAAGCCTTTTTACGAGAAGGCACAATCCCGTGACCCTCGTTTTGCTGAGCTGGTAGCCGAGAAGATTGCCAACGACCGCCCAGAAGTAAAGGCAGCTCGTGATGCAGCCGCTAAACACAAGGCTGAAGCCGATGCTCGCATCAAGTATATCCTTCGTAAGGATAAGCTATCTACTCAAACGAGAGTGAAAGGAATCAAGGAGCGCATAGACCAACTTCGCCAGGATTACTCTGACATCGTGACCGAAGAGGAGCTTTCCGGCTATGAAGCTATTCTCACAAAAACTATAGAAGAAGCCAAAGAGGATGCCGAAGCATAAAAAAATGACAAAGAATAAAGAAACCCAAGAACAGCGCACGCAGCGTTTTAAGACCCTTTGCGTCCATATCCTTGCTCAGAGCGGCAACTGCCAGGAATCTCAGCATGCTTTCAGAAGCACGCAGAGCATTCCCGAAATGTGCGAGGCATGGCGCAAGTACTGGCACGGCTTAATCACCGAGGTACCGCAGCAGGTAATCGATGCTTTCAAAGCCGTATATCCGGAGTTTAAGGCAGATATAAACCAGGGCGGTATCTTCTATAACGAGGATTCGCCCACCGGTACTGTCCTCGTAGGCGATACAGACGAGGAAATCCATCTCTATTCCTCCCGAAAGATATACGTCTTAGGCAAGGCGCACGTCATTCTCCATAATTCCGCTACCGCCCTCATAATGAATGAAGGCTGTAAGATAGAGTTATTGGATGGCAGCAAGGCAACTATCAAGGCAGGTTACGGAATTGCCCGAAACTATGCCCACATGGTAACGGGCAGCGAGGCGGAATGCTACGACCAGAGTGTAGTCTTCATCACCGATGGCATCCTTCACGACCATGGGCACAAAAAAATCAATGCCTTTGGTACGGCACTCATCGACACCTTTACCCATCGCCTCATAGATTTATATGATAGCGCTAGGATAGAAATCAGAAAATAAATTTTAGAACATAGGTTCAGAAATCAGAAATTAGAATATGAACTCGCATCTTACGATATTAATCAACGATAAGCCGGTGGCGCTCCCCGATGATTTCTCAATAGATATTGAGGATCAGAACCCCGTATTCAACGATACGGAAATGTTCTCCTATCCTTTCTCCATCCCCCTGGATGGAAACCGCTGGCTCGTCAAAAATATAGAAGACGTGCATTCTGCCGTAAGAGCCGCGAACATGGAGCACCTGCCTACCCGTATCTATGCCGATGGATTGCCATTCCGTAGCGGTCCACTGATTATGCAGGATGGTGAGGAGATAACCAATTCTCTCTCTATGAGCATCAATGCCAGTACGCAGAGTTTCAGCGAGCTTATCAGCGACCTGCAGTGCCGAGATATTCCGGTGAAGGACCAGATTATCATCGGCGAGAAAATTGGTAATGTGAGGGTGGATATTTGGAGTAACCCGGTAGTAAAAGTCAACCTGCATTCCGATGGTAAGAAAGGTGGAAAGAATGCCACCGCCACCGTTACGACCGACCCATTGAGAGCTAGTAAGGTGCTGGAACCCCAGGCACTCGGTTTCTCCTATCCCGCAAGCTGCAAGGAATATACCTCATCTGATACGGCACACTATATCGGCGATGCCTACAACAAGAGTAAGAAATCTTATTCTTCTGGTGCGATAACAATCAATGTACCGCAAGAGACTGCCAACGGCAACTATATTAATACCTCGGCAGCCTATGACGAGACGGATGGCGCTGGCAGACCTGCTACCTACTGCAATGCCCGAATCTGTTACAAGCATCATGCCCTGGACGATGAAGGGAATACATCGAGTGACCTCATCAAAATGGATAAGTGCTCATGGACGAATGAAGACCTCTATCCTTACTGGGTACTGGATGCCAAGCGGCCGCAATCGGGCATCTGCTTCTATGTGCTCTATTTCCTCGACTGCCTCTTTGCCCATTTGGGTGTAACCTTTGACAAACGCGCATTAATGGAGATAGAGGACTTGAAGCATCTCTGTTTTTTCACTACCGTTTGCAGTTATGATACCCTCGAGCATCCACACCACGGTAGTTATTACACTGCGAGTGAAATTCAGAAAGCAAAGGACATCGTGAATAAAGAGGGCTACGTAAAAGGCTCGAATCCTGAGATGGAAATCGTGGCTGCTAAATCCGTAGGCGAAATCAAGACGGGCTTCTTTAAGGATCAGAAGCATATCAATTCCTGGTTGGAGAGCCGTGGCTGCGGCGGTCAGATTGAAATCACCAAGGCAGAAGATAAGGACGTGCAGGAACTCGACCTTACGCTGACTGAAAACGGTGTGGCTACCACCCGCCATATCCAGGTGGGCGAGGTAGTTGCTTTTCCTCCTGGCAAGGGAATGAAAGTAACAGGTATCACCATCGAATCGAATATCAAGAAGTTTGAGGTGCAGGCAAATGTGCTCTATATGGTTGCCAACAGCGAGAATTTCCCTGACGAGAGCGTAAGCACCGTTATCTCTTCTCTAGAAAACGCATTCGGCATCAAGTTTTCCTACGATTACGAGCAGAAGAAGGTCACTGCTTATCTCACCCGCGACGTGATGCGAAAGAGCGGCAGAAAGACTAGGGATTTCCACTGCGAAATCCATTCGATGATTCCGGTGACCGAGAAGATTACTGGTGTGCGTATGCGCTACTCTGCCGAAGCTGATGCCAAGGAACAGAAGAGTTATGTGCGCAATGCCAAGGGCGAATTGAAGGATTCCAGCTACGATACCGATTACAACTTCATCGACTATCCACTGCCCGATGGCGACACCAGCAAGATGGGTAGAACCGTCACCGATATGAAGTACATTGAGTTCTTCCATAACATCCATAACCCTGGTGATAAAAACTGCTACATCGACCGCAACACCGGCAATGCCTATTGTGTAAAGGTTAACAAGGAGGCAAAGACTTCCAACGAGTTAAAGCCAGTACTCTTCGAGGTAGGTCAGTTCAAGGGCGTGGAATATGGAGATTGCAGTGAGGAGAATGAAGACTTTATCCACGATATTTCCATTGATTTCACTCCGGTACCTTTCAACGATGTAAATTATTTCAAGGAGGTAAAGGCAGCCTATGGTTCGCATACCGCTGATGTGACTGACTTTGAAGGCAAGCCTTTGCTAAAAAGTGTAGTGCAGATTACAGAGGCTCAACAACCTATCCTCTGCGCTTATGTAGATGAGGATATGGAGCATGAGTTTGTACTGCAGGAGATTAACCAGGTTATCTCTTCTTCTTTCTGTGATTTCTACATGAAACAGAAATTAAAGCTCGTGGAAAGCTACGACCCTTCGGGCACGGATGATGGCAACTCACCCTTGCAGGATAAGTCACGATGGGGCTTTGCCATGGCATTAATGCGTGGTGGCGGTAGTGATGCCACCCTGCAACCATACGATTATAACTACGACCATTTCGGCACATCCAAATGGCGAACCAATGCAGGACAGTATGCCCTAGCTTGCGACTCGCTGGATATGATGGGCAATGTGTTTGATTATAATGGTGTGCAGGAAGGTGTAGGCACCGGCGAACGTTTCTCGCTGAAGATACGAGCCTTCAAGGAACCATCGTGGCTAAAAGATCCGAAGTATAAGGATTTGGTGCTCTGCAATGCCGATGAAGTAGATGAGAACGGCAAGGTAGTGACTAAAATCCGCTCTCGCGGATTGTTTGATACCTTCATCCTCCCATACGCCTACTTTCTTCTGAATAGGAAGAAGTTTATGGTAAGATGCACCACCACCGTAGCGCAAGTGGCTGATATACCGAATCACTGGCAGGATTGGTGGAATATAGGCGGTATGAAATGCCTCATTGACAAGGTGAATACCACCATCGATGCCAAGACGGGCATGGGCGAAGTAGAGTTAACTGTGTACGCTTTGTAAAAGTAAAAAGGTAAAAAGACCCTTAGCCCCTTTGCGCCACCATCCACAGCGATTCTATCGCTGGTCCAATAGTACGCCCTGAAAGGGCAGAAGCTCCTAGCCCAGGGCAACACCCTGGGTATATGGAATGTGGTTTATGTCGCCCTGTAAGGGCAAAAGCTTTCAGATAAAAAATATGTTTTATAACATAAAAAGAATAATAAAATGGATAAAAAGATATTAATTACCGGAACCGGTATTATTTCTGCCATGGGCAAAAATACCCGAGAAGTTGCCATGAACCTTTACAAGGGCAAATGCGGACTATATCACGACAAAATCAGAGAGCATTATCTTTCAGAGTTGTGCGGTCGTGTGACTGGTTGGAAAGGAGACTACTCGAAAAAGTTAACTCGGACACAATTCAAAAGTATGCCCTTGCATGGTTTTTTTGCCCTTGATGCCGTCTTTGAAGCTTTGAAGAAAGCAAAGGTAAGTGATGATTTCCTCCAGAACCATAATGTTTCCGTCATCGTTAGTAACGACTCTGAGTGTTACGAAACAAAAGAGGTAGTTCATCACGTAGATTATGATCTCAATAATAGATACCTGGAGGCAGAAACTCTGTTCAAAACCCTCAATTCCGCTATCAGTATGAACCTGGCAACCATTCTTGGCATTCATGGCTTATCACTTACCGTAAGCGCTGCCTGTGCTGGAGGTGGTCATGCCATCGGACTAGCAAAGATGCTTCTTGATAGCAAACAGACCGAGATGGTTATTGTGGTTGGTACCCAGGAAGCTACATCGCAATATAGCATGGAGGCATTCGATGCACTCCGTGTCTTCTCACCCGATAAGGTGCAGCCGTTTGGCAAAGGTAGAAACGGATTGGCACCATCGGGTGGTGCAGCCTGTATCATCCTCGAATCATCGGATAGCCTTCGCCTGAAAGAAGAGAAGGTGCATTCCTTCGCTTCCCTTTCCGGCTATGGCTTTTCTTCTAACGGCAAGGCTATCACTACCCCTGATAGCTATCAGGAAGAAGTATCTATGCTGAATGCTATCGAGAACGCAGGTTTGGACGAAGGTATGATAGACGTAGTTCTTGCCCACGCCACCGGTACTCCGATGGGTGATGAAGCCGAGGCAAAGGCAATAGAGAGGATTTTCCCCATCTGCCAGAACGTAGTAGCCACAAAAGGCTTAACGGGTCACGAGTGCTGGATGGCAGGCGTATCGCAAGCCGTGCAAGCCGTGATGATGCTCACCTACGGTCGTCTTTTTGGCGCTGTAACCACCGAGGAGAATGCCTTCCCATCCCTCAATCTGGTGATGCGCCCGAAGTCCTATGCTCCTCACCATATTCTCTGTAACGCCTTCGGTTTTGGCGGTACCAATTCATCCTTTATCATCTCAAAAGCATAGTCATGAAAAAAGAAGAAATAACTCCTCGCATTATCGCCATCGTAAACAGACTGAAAACCTCGTGGGTTAACCACGAGGTAACTCCCTCTTCTAATCTCCGTGATGAGGTTCAGCTAGAATCCATCGATTTCCTCGATCTCATTCAGCAGGTAGAAATGATGTTCCACATCAAGATTACCCCCGAAGAGGCGAAAGATTGCAAGCTTGTTTCGGATGTAGTCAATCTCGTAATTAAAAAGAAAGAATAACATGGCAAAGAAAATTAATCTCACGTCGGGTTCCCTTTTTGCCGGAAACCCAATCACCTTCACCATCCAGCCCGAAACGCTGGATAGCCCCTCCTTCCACCGTGTCATCATAGAAGTAAACTTTGATAACGGAGGAAGCTACGAAACCGTGAAGCTCACGGTACCCGTCACCACCGAAGGCAATAATGTAGCCCTGGATGTCTCCTCTGCACTTCGCATCCCCCTCGACAATTTCCCGTACACCGCCACCACAAAAACCTTCCCGCTCGTAAGATGGTACATAAAAGCCTACGATGAGTATATGAACAAAAACGGCGAAGTGCATACCGGTGTAGGCGAGGTCTATTATCCCCAGAAGCCTGTCGCAGGTACCGATACTGACCTTCGCTGCATAGCAGGAGCTATGTCGGATATGGAGCGCATTCTATCCAATCCATCCCCAGCAGTAAAAGACTTCTCCCGAAAGCCAACTTCTATCCCCGAAGTCACCGTTGTAGGCGAATCCTTCTCCTACCCAGTCTCCTATGCCTCTTCACAGATATTGGCATCCAGCACTGCACTCACCGCTCCTACCTCTTCCGAACAGAAAATCACAAAGGAAGGTTCGCAGACTATTGGCGGTCACGCCCTCTATGCCCTGCCATCCTCGGAAGCAGAAAACCGCAGTACCTTCCGCTTCATCAATGCCCGTGGCTGCCTGGAGAGCATCAATATCCCGAAAGCCTACAGCAAGAAGCTTTCGGTAGAAACCACCCCCTATACGATAGCAGTGCAGGAAACCTTCAACACCTTCTCCCGGTCCGCTATCAAGAAGCAGAATAACCGTGAGTCGTGGCTTTATCAGAGTGACCCCCTCGATACCGCCTGGCTCTACTGGTACCTTCACGAGTTTCTGATGAGTGAGCACGTATGGCTGAAGGTAAAAGATACCTGGCTCTCCTGCACCATCACCCAGGAAGACGAGATAACGATCAGCGATAATACCACGCAGAATATGTACTCTGTTTCCTTCACAGCCAAGCTCGACATCAACGGAAGTCCCTACCTCTAGCCAGTACGCCCTGCTGCCCTTATCGTCGTCTATACGCCCTGCTGCCCTTATCATCGTCTATACGCCCTGCTGCCCTTATCGTCGCCTACACGCCCCGCAGCCCCTATCAACGCCTATACGCCCTGAAAGGGCAGCAGCTCCTAGCCCAGGGTAACACCCTGGGTAATGGCAGCAGCATCAATGCGCCCTGAAAGGGCAAAAGCTTTTTTGTCCCCCCTAAAACCGCAAAAACCTTTATCTTTGCCCTATAAATGAATAAAAATCCAAACAAAAAAAATGGCAACAGAAGCAAAGAATACGAACTATTGGATTTCGAGCAGTGCGCTCTACATCCAGCTTAATGCGATGGGTGAGCCAGACTACATCCAGTGTAGCGTAGTCTCCGGCGCATCCATCCTCTGCTATATGCAGGGCATTCCGGGTCTGGAGTATGATGCCGGTCACAACTACCAGCGCTGGCCTCTTGCTGCCTACCCTTCCGTCTTCCCTGATTCCGAGCGGAAGTACATCTATGCAGCCATCCCCCGCACGAGCACCGCCGACAACAATACTGCCGTAGTGGTATATCCGAGCGAGCGCATCGACCTTTACGGCTACTCCATCGCCACCCCCGACAAGCTGGTAGGCGACGAGAGATTCTACTACATCTATCTGCAGGGCATCATTTCGGAAGTAAAGACGGATGCCGATGGCAAGACCCGCAAGCGTGATTGGCTTCAGCACGTGGATTGTGGAAAACTGAATACCGACGAATCCCTGTCGAGCGGTATCGATGGCACCTGGTGGAAGTATAATTCCGTCACCGATTCCATCTCCTTCCTCAAAACCATCCTCTCTGCCACCTTTGATACGTTGACTGCCAAGGTTGCGAAAATCACGAAGCTGTTCCTGGGAGGTAGCGAGTTGAATGGCGTAGCCGATGATCTCAGCCTGGAGACGGATAACACGAAGGTGGTTACTCCTCTATATCTGGGTCAGTTTGGCGTGAAGCATTTCCTGGCGAAAGACAAGGATGATGTAGCCCATGGCGCGATTACTTTTGAAAAGGTGCAGAAGTTCCTGGCAGGTCTGAATGTGGGTGATTCCAACTCAGAGAACGGCGGTTCGTGGACTCCCGATGCAGAAGGTCGCTCTCATCTTATTACCGACTACCTGGAGGTGAGAATGAAGGCTATCTTCGAGGAGCTTGTAATCAAGAAAACCTCCACCATCGGTGGCAAGGAGATTATCTCTCCTGCTGGTGGCGTGGTGGCTCACAAGGTGGAAGAGGTTACTGTGACATATAATAATGTGTCACAGAAGGCTTATCGTTGCTATTTCTTAGCAGAGCAGGAAGGTGATTCTGTAGATAATGATTTCGCTGTTAACGACCAAGTGCGCTCGGAATCATTCAATGTACGCAAGGGCACTTATCACAAAGTTGGCAATCACTTTTACTGGCGATTGGTAATCGGTCGCGATGAAGACCCTGTAGAGTTGGAAGGAAAGAAGTATCATTATATCGACCTCTCGGATATTGATTGCGCTACGGCTAGCGATGTACCTGCAAAGGGTGATGTGTTGTCGCAGTGTGGTAATAGAACCGATGTAGAACGTCAGAACTGCCTTATCTTCTCTGCGGTAGATACCTATTCGCCATCCATCGGATTGTATCACGGCATCAATAGCTACTCATTTGCCAACAAGGAGTTCGTGGAGTATGGCGTTAATAAGCAGACTAACAAGGCGTTCTTCAATGTTTACGGCGATATGTATGTAGGCGACCGACCTACTAAGGAGAATAACTACGAGGGAAGCTCTTACGTCAAGTATGACAGCGCAACCAAGCAGGTAGTCATTAAGGGCAAGCTCTCGGCTAAATCCACCGTGGATGGCAAGGAATTGTCTCAGTACATCAAGGATAACTCAGCAGCAGGATTGACCGAGGAGCAGGTGAACAATCTCATCAATAACTCGCAGGTCATTGCCGACCTTCAGAATCAGGTGGATGGGGCTATCGAAACGTGGTTCTACGAGGGCGTGCCTACCTTGAATAATGCGCCAGCAAGCGATTGGACAACAGACAAGGATAAGAATGTACACCTTGGCGACCTCTATTACGACAACAAGACTGGCAAGGCATACCGCTTTGCTAAGGATGGGAACACCTATAAGTGGACTATCATTACAGATACCGACATCGCCAAAGCCCTCTCTGACGCAAGCAAGGCGCAGGAAACGGCTGATGGAAAAATGAAGGTGTTCAGTGCTCAGCCTACACCTCCATATCAGCTTGGCGACATCTGGGTGAATGCCACCTATCCGTCTGACGGAAGCACCTACAAGAACGAGGTATTGCGCTGCCAGACCGACAAGAAGGCAGGTTCCCAGTTTGCTATCGCCGATTGGATTAAGGCTTCAAAATACACAGATGATACAGTAGCCAACGCAGCTAAAAAGGCAGCGGAAGAGGCGCAGAAGGCGGCAGCTACCGCACAGACGGATGTTACGAATCTCGACAAAACCGTCACTACCAACAAGAAGGCGTTCGAAAACTACGTAACGGATGGCTACCTAGAGCCTTCTGAAATTGCGGCTATGGCGCAGGATTCCAAGCGGCTTGAAGATGCTTTTGCAGCCGCCGAGAAGTCTTACAATGAAGTGAAGGGAGCTGAGGTGCTGAAGAACACCAAGGAACTCACCGACCTCAAAACTGCTTTTGCTATTCTCACCAAGGCAAAGACGGAACTCGTCACGTATCTCTCCGATATTTCGGCAAGATATAATAAGGCTGACACAAACGGCAAGGCTACTATCGTATCTGCCGTAGGAACAAAGTTCACTAATTTTCAGTCTGCCTATGCTTCTTTCTACGACAAGCTGGGATTGGCGAACGCCTATATTACCAGCAAGATATATGGTAAACTCGGTGAAGTAATCGGTGACGTAACCAGCCTTGCTTACTTAAAAAAGGCTCTGATGGATGCTCCCGATACTGAGATTAACGGAGGTCTGGTTCTTACATCACTCATCGGTTTGCGAGACACGGGCGGAAACACTACGGCAGGTATCAATGGTATAACGGAGAAGTCTGCAAAGGGAGGCGGCATCGCAGCTTGGTTCGGTGGCGAAATGGTCGATAAGGACTACAACGATGGCTCGAAAACTCCTGCTAACACCATCTTCCGCTTCGATGGTTCGGGCTATGTGGCAGGTGGTGCAATCTGGTGGGGAACTGATGGCAGGGTTCACGCTGACCCTACCTCTTTCATCATCAGCGAGAAGAATCTTGGCGCATACCTCACCTTCTTTGAGCCGACTTGGAAGGCAGGTAGTGCAGGAACGAGCGTTGCTGACCTTGTGTCTTTGAAGCCAAACGCTCCATTCACCAAATTGGGTGTTTCGGGCGATGCTACATTCGAGGGCGCAATCTCCTTTCATGGCATCAAGCTCACGTATGATGCAACCAACAAGGCTATCAAAGTGGATGGAAATCTCTATGCCACAGGCGGTATCACAGCATACGGAGCAAGTAGTGTCGCAGGCGGTGGCGGTGGGCTCAACGGCTCTGTAAAGGCTTATGCTGATGCTATCAGGCTTACTACGGAAAACCTTTCAGAGATTGCTTCAGCATACTCAGTAGCAAAGCTCTATTCGGAGATTCAGAATGTGGCAAGTGCTGTTCCTAGTATCAGCGTGTCTGTGCCAACTGGCGGAAATGCCCTCACTGGTGCAACCTATGATGCAAGTACTGGTGTAATTACTTTCGCGAAGGGTACGTTCCTCACGGCTCATCAGTCTCTCGATGGTTACGTGAATGCGATAGCAGTTAGCGGAAGTGGAAATGCCGTTACTGCCGTTACAAAGAGCGGCAAGACCATCACCTTCACGAAGGGTGCTACATATCTCACCTCGCATCAGAGTTTAAGTAATTATTACACCAAGAGTAGTGTAGATTCTCTTCTTAATGGTAAGTCTGCTACTACTCATACACATAGTGTAAAGATTAACGGCATCACTAAAACCATTGCGGCTAGTGGTGGAGATGCTGTAGATTTGGGAACTTATCTCACAACACATCAAAGTCTCGCAGCTTATGCAACTCAGAATTGGGTTAAAAATGAAGCTACTGCTCATAACGCAGATATGGTAGATAATTATCACGCTAGTGGTTTGTTTACTGGTTTCAGTATTTCTGATGTTGCAAACAAGGTTACTATTAGTATTGGTGGAACTTCTAAAGCACTGAATTTAGTAAGAGCTTTTCCTAGTGGTGTTGGAAACAATTTTAACGATATTGCAACACACGGGAATAGTATGGGTATGTCTAATATTGCAGCACCTTATGCTAGTTCTACTGCTAACTATCAAACGTTGAATGGTTATGTTAATCCTAATGGACAAACTGGTTGGCATCATTATATTAATCTGTCTTATACTGACAGTAATAATACGGCAACTTCTCCTAATATGTGGCAAACTCAGTTTGCTATAAAAGCTGGCACTACTGAAGTTTATGTCCGTTCTAGAGCTGGAGGCAAGATAAGCAATAATGCTGCTTGGGATGCTCCTTGGGTAAGACTTGCTAGAGTTACTGATAATGTAGCATCTGCATCAAAAGTTGCTAATGCTCTTTCTTGGAGCGGTTACAGTAGTGGTTCTTATAATGGTTCTGCTGCAATGTCTATTAGTATTCCAAACAATACTAATCAGCTTACTAATGGAGCAGGGTTCATTACAGCTTCTGCTAGTATTAGCGGTAATGCTGGAAGTGCTACTAAGTTACAGAGTTCTAGAACTATAAACGGAACATCGTTTAATGGTACTGCCAACATAGTAACTTCTTATTGGGGAACAACAAGAAAGCTTTGGGGCAATAGCGTGAATGGTAATGCTGATGTAAATGGCAGTATAACTATTGCTAATACTGATGGTGTTTATGTGCAAATTGGTGATGTCAGATTAGTTTATGATAAAGCTAATACTGCCATTAAAGTAGTTAAGTCTGATGGTACAACCGCAGCTAACTTCTATGCTACTGGTGGCATTACCGCCTATGGTGAAGGTAGTGGCTCGTCAGGTGGTGGTGGGTTGAATGGAAGTGTGAAGAGCTATGCAGATGCCTTGAAACTTGCTAGCGAATCTCTGTCTGAGATAGCTTCTGCCTACTCCATCAAGGCTCTTGATAGTCGTATCTCCAGCTTGGAAGGTGGTAGTGCTACTGCCATCTCTGTCAGTGGCAGCGGTAATGCGGTTACGTCTGTTACCAAGAATGGCACTACTATCAGCGTAGTTAAAGGCAGCACGTTCCTCACCAGCCACCAAAGCCTTGATGGTTATGTAAATAATATTACCACAAGTGGCACTGGTAATGCTATTACAAGTGTTACAAAGAGTGGTAAAACTGTTACATTTACCAAAGGTGCAACGTTCCTGACTAGTCATCAAAGTCTTAGTGCTTATTTGAAGTCTGCGGATGCAGCTAATACTTACCTCAAACTTAGCGGTGGAGTTATGACTGGTAACATCAGCTACAAGGGTACTAAGAATACCTATGATATGATAACATTCGTGGATAATAAAGTTGATATATATGGCAACGGTATATGTATAGGTGGCGGAGGATTGACTATTATTGGCGGAGGAGAATCGACAACCGAAGTATTAAAACAACATACGAATGGCGGAGATGAAAATATGATTGTAGCTAATGATGCTGCAATAGATTTCTTTTCTAATATGAATAGTGGTTGGGCTTCACGTAAAGTTGGTATTTTTGATGCATCTGGATATTGGAACGGAGTTGGATTCAAGAAAGATAATTCTAACGATAATTATGTTCTTACAGGAGGTGGTGGTCATAAAGCTATATCTACTTTATCTGTTAGTTATGCAAGTAGTGCAGGAAGTGCTAATTCTGTTGCTTGGAGCAATGTGAGCGGAAGACCTACGAAAGTAAGTCAGTTTACAAATGATAGTAATTATGCTACTCAATCTTGGGTTACTGGAAAAGGATATTTAACTTCTCATCAAGATATTAGTGGAAAAGTAAATAGAACTGGTGATTATCTAGATACTGATAGCGATAGATGGTGGCTTTCAAACTCTAAGTTTGGCATAAATTTACATAATTCTGATATTGTTGGTGTAAATAGTATATATACTGCTGATGTTTCAAATGGACCAGAAGAAAGTATATCATTTAAGCGAAGTAACGGTAATTATGATACTTTAAGATTATCTGATGGTATAATATGGTTTGGTGCTAATTATGCTAATAATACTTCTATTGCAGAATATCAAGTATTACATAGTAATAATATAAGTATAACTGGAAAGAGTAACGGTTTTATTGATATGTCAGCAGGCGGTGTTACAAAACAAGCATATATCTACGCTATTGGTAGTATAGATGGATATAATAGTTATCCTGATGGTAGAACTACATCTATTAATGATTATGATAAAGGTTTAAATAGATTGTTTTTAACACATTCTACAAGTTCTCTTCAAGCTTCACAACGACCATTAGGAAACGATGGACATATCCTGCATTTTGGATGGGATAACAGTGGTGGCTGGGATGCTCAACTTGCTATATCAGCTAATGGTGATAAACCTTATATTGCAGTCAGAGCACAATATAATGGAACTTGGAAAGCTTGGTATGGTGCGGCATTACTTAAATATACTAATTATATTACTGGTAATGGTGGATTAATGGTAGAACGAACAGATAAGGACTTAGATACTTATATGGGAGTTAGTAATGGAACTTACGATATAAGATTAATGATTGGTTCTGGAAATGTAAATAGAGGTATTTATGATACTAGAAATGACAATTGGATGATATATCGTGATAGCTCCACGAATATATATATGAATGGAAGCGTTCTAGCTACTGGTGGTATTACTGCCTACTCATCCTCAGATATACGTCTGAAGCAGGATTTGCGGAAGCTGGACTACCTGGGAATCATCAAGGCGATGGGTGGTACATTCGGCTTTGCGTGGAAAAAGGACAATACAAGGTCTATCGGCTGGATTGCTCAGCACGTCTTGCAGAATCCTCACTTAAAGGACATCGTGGAGACGGACGAGAAGGGCTACTACAAGATTAACTACTGGTCTCCGAAGCTGATTGCAACGGCATTCGGTGCTATTGAGCAGGTGGGCGATGAGGTCAGCAGGTTGAAGGCTCGGGTGGTCTTCCTCGAATCAGAGGTTCAGCGATTGAGCGGAGAGCAGGGAGACAGCGATAAGAAGAGATTAGGTAACAAGAATATTAATTCATTAAATTAGTTAAGAAAATGGAGAATTTAAAGATTAACAAGAAGAGTGAACAGACAACCGCTACTTATACCAAGGGCGGCTATCGAGTAGAAATCACCTACAATGTCGATAAGACAGGCGGTAACATTGATAGCATCAATATGAGCATCTATGGTGATGCGAATGGTAACTATCTCGGCAATGCCAACGCCAGCTCCAATGGCAGCGAGCTGACCTACAACATCAGCGGCATTCCTCAGAGCAAGCTCGGTGAGGTGTCAGCCTTGATTGAGGAGGTTGATTCCGCTATCGCTACCAACATGGCTAGCGAGGCGGCAGAGTAAGTATTAACGCAGGGTGGCTCTTTGGGAGCTGCCTTGCCTAGTGTTTAATGTTTAAAAGATTAAGTTATGGCTTTGGCAAACAATAAAATCACAGCTCCCGTGAGCATCGACGACCTGAAATCTCTGTTCGGAGAACCCAGCGGCGACCTTGCCACCCTTTGTAAGTCTCCAAAGATTAACGTCTGGGCGAAGTATAAGCCTACAGTATTCCCCTCACCATTTCCAGACGATTGGTATAAGTCGAAGGATGGCAACTACGGGCTTAACATTACAGTTGATAACAGAGTAAGTTCTTGGAGCGCATTGGTAGCAGAGTATTCTAAAGCTAATAATGGATATAGCAATATCTATAACCGACCAAGCGGTGGCGCAACCTCTCCTTATAGATTAGGAGATTTTAGGGGCTATAACCATAAGGCGAAACCTGAGATTAGTGATTATTTGGCGGCAACAAATTATCTGGAAGATTCACAAATACAACTTTCCGTAGCATATAACGCAATAACTGTTGATGGAGACCAAGTAAGCTATAAAGATGTTGAAGTCTATAAGGGCTTATATTTTGGATATGTAATTACTGATATGAGCGGCAAAACTCTAAAGCTGATTGTAACAGCATCAACCACAAGTAGTTATGAAGTTAGAATAGCTGCAAGAACGTTATTGGCAGGTACTTACAAAGCATATCCTATGTTCTGTAATGTAGATTACTCTACCAATCACACATTGCAGGGAATGTATTGCTATGCTATTCCAAATCTTGCAGGTGGCAAAACTTTTTCTGTCATAACCTCAAGTCAGAGCGTAATGGCAAACTTCAAGAGCATTAATGCTATATATACACTTTCAACCACAAGAATTGCAGTAACTCTTGTTATGAACGACAATGCGTCTGACGTAACTAATATTGGTATATATTGTTGTTATCAGACAGACCCTTCGAAAGGTCAGGCAATGGTAAGTGGAGAATACTATAGAACCATCAGCAGAATGACCAGAGGAGAAACCCAGATAGTCAATTTCAATAATTTGTTGAGTAATAAATCTTATCAGATATATGTTATTGCAAATGGTACGTGGATAGTCAAAGGACTAGCGCCACTATTATCTGTTATGCCTGACTTGGATACACAGTAAATTATCCAGTGATAGTAAGTAAAAATGTTTATTAACGATTAAAATAAAGAAAAGAAACATGAGTGTAAATAACGGAAAAATCACCCCCCCATATCCATCGACGATGTTAAGTCGGTGCTGGGCGAACCGAGTAATGATATTGCCACATTGTGCAGGTCCGCCAATATCAACAAATGGGCAAGATACAAGCCGATAAGTATAGCCAAGCTGTTTAATATAACCGAGAAGGATAGAGCCGCCTGTCGTTATGGTTTGGATTTCACCACCAATTCAATCCTTACCACTAATTTCCAGCGAGGTTCATCCTTTAGTCTGAGTGTATATTCCTTAACGGATGTACTGGATGCTTCCAGCGAGTGGATATATACCAGACCAAGAGGAGGTAGTAGCTCACCCTATCGTTTAGGCGATTTCGTAAATAATGAAACGCTGAATGATGGATATAATGCTAAAACATCAGCCCCATTAGGCGGATTCACCAATGGTGTAATCGGACTGGATAGCTATAAGACCCGTTCCCTTAGTACATCCTCGGGTAAGACAGATTCATCTGCTCTCAATGTAAGTTTGGAAGGTACGAGCCTCTTATATACCAGTTTCAAGTGCAGATGGGCTGGTTCCGATTTATATAGTCAGTCTTGGCAAGCTATCGGAATGGTAGGCTCTGACGTAATACCAATCAACAATATTCTGGATATTAATGATGGATATTATCGCCTTGGACTTGTTGTAAAGGGAGTAAGTAACTGGTATCTCTGTGTATCAAGCTCTACGTTCAAGGAGGTGAATGCCAATGCTGAAAGACAGACATCATCGCCAAGATGGATATGCCCGAATCTGATGAGTAACACAAAGCTCATCGATGAAGTTTTGGAGCAGATGGAGAGCAGAGGAGAGTATTATGCCACAGCAGTACCCTGCATAGTGAAGAATGCTATTATATCTGTTAACGGTTTGGTCTGCACCACTAAGCTACAGAGTGATGGGGTGATATATTGTGCGCCAGAGGGTAAGTCTTTTTTTGCGTTGCAAATCAAGAAGACGGCAGTTTATACCGTTCACTTCACTATCTCTACCTATACTACCAAGCAGATGGTAAATGTGGGGAATGGAGAAAGCTGGAACAATTATCCGATACAAGGATTTAATATAGTTTTTGACGGAAATGGAGTCCTTACTCAAGACTATACCATAGAAGCTCTTATCTCCTTTACGTACCAATCTGGTGTGAAGGAAAGAAAACAGGTAAGTAATTATAAAGTTATCGGTTCTATGAAGAAGGGTATGGCTGCTGGAACGAGAGTACAATCACAGAATCCACCATCTTATCCAGCGATAGGCGATATTGTTATTCAGTCAATAAGCTGGAAATAAAATACAAGCGTTTAAGTATAATAATAACATTTAAATAAAGAAACAATTATGAAGAAGATTAAGACAATCGAGGCTGTAGCAGCCTACAGAACATTGAAGGCATTGAAGACATCATCTATGAGCGATGATGCCGCTATGCGAGTTTGGAAGAATATGAAGGCACTGCGCCACGTAGCCGATACCTACGATAAGGACGTGGAGGAAGCGCAGGAGAGCCTGAAGGACGATAAGTTCGAGGAGATGCAGCAGAAGCTCCAGGAGTGCCAGCAGCTCGAACAGAAGCACACCGATGATGGCTACGAATATTCAAAGGACGATTCAGCCAAATTCGCTGAGGTTAATGAGTACTTCTTCAATCAGAAGCAGAAGACCGAGAAGTACTTCAAGGAACTTGCCGACAAGGAGGTAGAGGTAGCTATTGAGGAAGTTGACGAGAAAGAGTTGTTCAAGGCTGCTAAGGATTGCGGTTTGAAGTTCGCCGATATGGAGAGCTTGGAAGCCGTAATGGCAGAAGCTTAGCAGCGAAAGTTCGTCCCCCTTTTGCCCCCGTCCCCAGCGATTCCATCGCTGGTCACCACCCCTATCAAGAGAAAGAAGCCCTGCTATCCATCACGGACGGCAGGGCTTCATCGTTTTTTAATACATAATTTAATATTATAGCCCATCGGGGGGCTATGGCGCTGCAAAGGTACGAAGAAAAAACGGAATATGTATCAGAAAATCTGAGAAAAACAAGAAATTATCTGTAAATTTTCGGGCTTATCTCGAAGAATGAGCTGTATTTTTCCGGTGGAAATCATACAGATAATAGCATTATTTGATAAAAATCATACAGATAATGGAAGTATCCCTTAGAAATCATACAGATGTTGTCCGATGTTTCACGCAGCTTTTTCGTATCTTTGCTTTTGGAAAATTAGATGTGATATTACAGGTATCTTATACGATGTATCTAAAATAAGAAAAAAGGCAGAATGCTGTTTTTCATTTTTTTTCATTCGATCTGAATTAAAAAGGGCGAGGGCACTAGTGATAGTCCCCTCGCCCGCTCTTTTCCGCCTTCTCATCAGACAAGGATCTTCTTCCGGAAAACAGAAAAAGGCTAGAGGAAGATGCCCCCCCTAGCCTTTTTAGAACAGTTTCATTAGTATTCATACACGTTTCTTTCTCTGAAACTTGTAATATCTATATTTATATCCTTTGCATAGTCGCCGTTTTCCTCTTTCATTTCGTCGATATGAAGCTGGATATGATATTCCTTACGTCCTATTTCATCCTTGCGTCCCGTATCTTCCATTTTGATCCAAGCTCCCTTTACCGGTGCGCTATTATCGCCAGTGTCGAGATAAACTTTCGGGAGTTCCGCCTGTTCACCGTCTTTATAACCGCGGACACTGGCGTCAGCCTGCCAGATGACGTATGTGCCCTGCCATTTATCCAGCCCAGGATCAGCCTCTAGGAACATGCTGATAATCCATCTGTCGAAGCGTTGTCCTATAGCAGGAGCCACACTATGAATCTCCAGCGTACCACCATATTTATTCTTGATGTACTCCCATCCGCTCACAGGATGCTCCTTCATCGTTTTTACCAGAAGGCTTTCCACGGGCTTGTGTACCGGAGTCACCGTTTCGTCCTGAGATAACTCATCATCGCTGCTGCTGCAAGCCGAGAGCGATGCCGTAACCATTCCCATGGCCACCATTACAGAGATAGCCACCATGGAACGCTTCATCATAGTTAGAAAATTCTGTTTCATTTCTTCATTCCGTTTTAAGTGTTATACATTATTTATCATTCAATATTCAGCATTCATCTTTCTTCGGGTAGCAGCACCACCCCCACTCTTACCTTCTTGCCGCAGTGAGGGCAGAAGGTGGAAGTCTGAATCATTTGCTGCTGCTGATTTTCTGATACCAATCCGTTTTCGTGAACTGGGTAGGCTGGCTCGCTCTCTGCTGCCTGCTGCACGAACTTCACATCCCTATAAATGAAGCCTTCCGGCAGATCGCCACGTAGCGTAGCGTTCAGAGTTTCGTCATCGTTTTCCGTTCCTGCAAGAGTCTCTTTATCTGCTGCCTCCTCCGCAGGGTCGGGATAGAAGAGGTCGGTGATGTCGCAGCCGATTCCTTCGGCTATCTGCATAAGCTTGGCAACGGTAGGGTTGCCGCCTTTGATGATGGCGCTGATATTCGGGGCGATGATACCCGATTTTTTCGCCAATTCAATCTGACTCATATTGTGCTCGACAAGAGCACGCTTAATATCCAGTTTCTTCATATTATTACCTATTAACATATTATTTTCGCTGCAAAAATACGATAAAAAAACGTATTACGCAAGTTTTTTGGCATAAAATTACAGAAAAAAGTAATTTTTCCTAGGAAATGTTTGGTTGTTTCGATAAATCTCCTTATCTTTGCACCGTCTAAAAAAATAAAATGTTGGGAACGTAGAAAGTATCGAAGCACATGATGTGTCTCTGATACAGAGGCTGCATATACATATATGGCAGTGTGAACTCCCCTGCTTGCGATGTAATGTCGCTGGCGTGGTAAGCTCTTTTCTATGTTCGAGCGTCTTATGCCATTAGACAAGGGGTTAAGGGCACACTGCCTCTTTATATATAATAATGTGTGTCGATGTCTAATAAATAATAGTAACATAGTAATGAATCAAACTACAATTACCCTACCAATGGGTAAAGCTGACCTCCAGGAGGCAGCCACGGCAGTAATCGAGCAGCTTGCCACTGCACCACCCGATTTCTCACAGATGAGCGACGACAGAGTTACTTCCTATACGATGGGAGTAGAAGTATTGTGCGATTGTTTACGCTCTACGTTCCAACCTAAAGCATCGGTTGCGAACTGATAATTTTTCTTTGGGTACTTTTTACCAAAAGTTTAAAAAGTAGGCATGTATTCATTTTAAAAGTAAGAAATCATGGTAAACAATAAGTTTCAGTTAACAAAGCAGAGTAGTGATAGCGAGATAAAGGCATACTTTATCCAAGTGTTGAACCTTTCAAGAAGCAAAGAGGAGTTTCCGGTGAATCTGGATGAGGTTTGGGCATTAGCTTACAAGGAAAAAGGTAAGGCGGTAAGAGCACTTCGTACAAACGAATTGTTTGTTGAGGGTATTGATTATCAAGTTTTTACCCCAAATGGGCAAAAAACCGATGGAGTTTTTGCCCAAAATGGCAAAAAGCCTGATGACACACAAGATGATGGTAAAATCGTGATAGGTCGCCCACAGAACACTTATATGCTTAGTGTTCCATGCCTTGAGTTCTTCATCGCCCGCAAGGTTCGTCCGGTATTCGAGGTTTACCGCCAGGTATTCCACAAGGTAGCAGGTGGCGGCATCAGTCTCGGCAACCAGGTGTTCCAGTCTGCACCTATGAGCCTGGAAGATACGCTTGCACCTTTGGCTCGCTACAATACAATGATAGAAGATCGTTTTGAAATAGTGAGAGGTACGCTATCCAATGCCGGCATAGAAGATGGAGATGTAAGAGAGGAAGGATCCCTGTCTAATATCTTAAATAAAAGCCGAGCTTATTATCATGCCTACCGTAACTGCATCAACAAGTTGGTGTATGTAGAGACCGCCTTCAAGTTGGAAGGTCCCGAGGCTTTCTCGCTGTTTGATAAAGAGTAAGAGCAGAAGAAAGCGCAAAGCCCAGAGCATATTGCCCTGGGCTTCATCATTTGGCTACTTCGATTCCTGAATCATCACCACACCCAGCTTCACCCTTGTGCCGCAATGAGGGCAGAAGGTTTCCGCCTGCATCATGCTGCTTGCAGGGATCATCGCTCCCGTCTGCTGTTGATTCTCCGTAACCAATCCGCTTTCGTGAACTGGATAGGCTGGCTTATCTGTTGCCTCCACAGCTTCCTCGTTCTGTTTGGTTTCAGAATCATCGGCAGTTTCCTTTTCTTCATCTTTATCATAGAAGAAAACACTCGGATGAACACCTAAACCATTAGCAATGTTTGTGATGGTATCACCTTTCGGATTGTTACCAATGCTCTTCTTGATGTTCTGAGGAGTCATACCTGCAGCCTGTGCTACCTTTACCATAGGAATCTTATGTTCCTTTACATATCTGAGAATATCTAATTCTATATTCATATTGTATTAGTATAGTTATTTATTATTCTGTTTTCGCTGCAAAGATAATACTTTTCTTTGATATATGCAAGAAAAATAGATAAAAAGTAATACTTAATCATAACTTTTTGCGTAAAATTTGGCTTTTAGATGGCGAAGATTGTATTTTTGTATGTAAAATGACGGTAGTTTATGATTTACTGAATTATATATTTTCCCCTCTAACTATTTGTGTTTTAGATGGTTATATATCATTTCCCGAGCATAATTTCCTCCCCTCCTGCAATTTCGTGTTGCACGGCATATCCTAAAAGGAGATATAAAATAATTGATATTTAGAGCGTTACATTTAGAATTTCTATCCCTCGGACTGAGATTCACGAGGATGACTCTGCCGCCACACTGGGGGGTTCGGGCTGGCTCCGCCTGTCTGGATCGGCTGGAATATGCGACCGGACCACCCAGGAGGCGCACCGCCCACGATGGAAGGAACTCCCGCCCTGCTGCCTGGATCATCGACCACCCAGGAGGCACACCGCCCACGATGGAAGGAACTCCCGCCCTGCTGCCTGCATCATCCACCACCCAGGAGGCGCACCGCCCACGATGGAAGGAACTCCCGCCCTGCTGTCTGCATCATCCACCACCCA